>ENA-OSJC01000146-OSJC01000146.1-marine-metagenome-genome-assembly--contig:-NODE-146-length-72361-cov-5.371659_pt1 | contig 72361 bp, 62 predicted proteins | sample MGYA00237885_ERZ534234 | MGnify/ENA primary metagenome ERZ534234 (study PRJEB26413, sample SAMN06343907) | marine metagenome | isolation source: coastal waters | place: Atlantic Ocean: West Antarctic... | reverse complement strand
AGAAATTTTTTCCTTTTGAGCCCATGCCACCCAGCTGTCTAGCGAGGGTCGGCTTCATCATTGCCTGCACCTCAGAGACATTATCATGCACAATGACACTAACAAAAGTGCTAACCGTAAAGTCCTCACGTGTGCAGCGTGCTCCGTCTTTGGCAAAGCCATCGGCGAGGTGACGATCCACAATGTCCTGCGTTGCATTGGGGTCGATGAAAGACAGCAGCACACCATCAGCAATCTCGGCAGCCAGACGCAATCCGCCAGGGCTAATAGAGGCAAGGACTATTGGCTGATCGGCATTAGGGTGCGCGACGCTCTTAAGAGGTTTACCCGCGCCCGTAGTGTTGGGTCCAGTTAGAGGCAGTTGATAATGGAAACCGTCGTGCTGCAGCGGTTCTTTTCGTTCCAATATTTTACGAATGATGGCGACGTACTCGCGTGTGCGTTCAAGCGGGCGGATGTAGGGAACGCCGTGCCAGCCCTCAGCGACCTGTGGACCTGAACTGCCAAGACCGAGAATGAAGCGCCCCTGAGAGAGTGCATCCAGTCCGATCGCCGTCATTGCTGCGGAGGCGGGCGATCGCGCAGGGATCTGCATAATTGCCGTGCCGACTTTTATATTTGATGTATGCGCTGCCAACCAAGTAGCACTCGTAACAGCGTCACAGCCATAAGCTTCTGCTGCCCACACGGAGTGAAAGCCAAGGTCTTCAGCTAAGCGCACTGCATCGAGGTCAATGGTTGGATTAGCGCTGAACGCCGTTTGAATCAGTCCTAGCCCCAGTTTCATGCAATCTTCCTTTATCCGCGATTTTCGATGGCCTCCAGATAGGGGGCATGTTGTCAGCAAACGGAGACGCTTTGTAACTTCTATCGCGTCTAGAGGCAAGGGTTCTTTGAAGGATGGCGCCTGTGTGTAACTGTGTGTGTTATTGTCTTATTTAACATAATATATATTATACGCATAAAGAATAACCCCGGCAGCGCTGAAATATTCCGCTCTGGCAAGGTCTCACTGTGCGTTTAGGTTTGTTTTCACGGCCTTTTAGATCCATGAAATACGTTTTACCTAGCGCCAGTCGCTTGATACAGGCCGCTAGCACTCGTCGAATGACGGCGCATTTCGTGCTTAAGTGAACTTTATGTTTCGCGGTGTTGAGTCACTGGCACCTTAACGTTGGCGCGACATTGCGCTGTTACAGACACCAATCTTCTCAGTATGCCTATGCTGATAGCGAACCAGACAGATTCCGCTTCATCTCGGTACATCTCGTGCTGGCGCCACGTCGAGCGCTTAATCACCGCGCGCTCCTACGCGCATAGTTTCAGTTTCGGCGATGCCCAACCCAGGCTTACGGGCGCTACGACGCATCGATAGTCTGGCGCAAGCATTGAAATACCCGCCCAGCAGACCGAACTGCCGCGGATTATGGTGGCTACATCGACAGCGCTGACAAGAATAACGTCATGGCTGAGGCTCATACGCAGGCCATAATGCGGCTTCTCAAGATGCCAGTTCGCATCTGCCGACTGCGAAGAACAGTGATACAGCGTTGGATACGCTCAGTTAGCGATCGAGCCTCTCACGTTAACCTGTTGCAGGTAGCTTACTTAACGGTCAAGTTTAGTGTCGTCTGTAGTGATCAAGTTGAGGCGCGTACCTGTCTATCCCCATAAGATACGCACGGAATGCATAATAATAATTATATTATGTTAAATAAAGTCACCGTTGGCTACATATGCATATCGTTGCAAACGGCCTACCTTGCTCCCCTATTACAGGAGTCAGGCTCAACCTGGCATGCCGATAAACACATTTCGGAGCGTAAAAAAGAGCGCGCTACGTTAGTTACTGCAAGCATTCTTAACCACATTCCTGTCGAAGGAAGTGGCTATCCGTTCAGTCGGGCCAGTTGCAGCCTACCCTGCCCCGTCGACTGTATCTTATAAAGTGATATGCTCCGTATCCTATGTACCGTAACGGACTAAGCGACCAGCACTGAGAAGCACTATGAGCGAGAAAATCGAATTAACACTTAGCAAGGAAACAAAAGGTACTTTTGTTTATGCATCAATGGAAGAGAATGCCCTCATCACCAATCTATACCTGCAAAAATCTCAGATGCCTACACAAGCGCCGAAGAAAATTACCGTCTCTGTCGCATTTGAATAAAGCACTCTGACGCTCGGCGATGCTAGTCAGAAATCGGCCAGCGTCCCGCCCCGGTATAAAACGCAAAACGTTCCTCAATCATTTCACGCGTCAAACCATACTCGGCTAGGTTGTACTCGTGCTTACCGTGTTTACCTTTGGGATTGGCATCGACATGTGCCTGCATTGCCGCGCGAGACTCATCACTCACCGTCAAGCCAAAAGCCTCATAGACGCTTTCCATAACAGACATGGGCTTATCGACAAAATCTCGCTGTGAACAGTCGACGAACAGCTCTGCCGGCAGCTTTTCGCGCTGTGCCAGCCCCTCCTCTAGTGACTTGGCATACCACTCCATCACAGCAACGCCGATCTTAGCCGAATCCAGATGACTGTAATCGCCAGCGTACATTGTCATTATTAACTTGTTCATACTGTTAATGGATGGCACCACGGCAACAGGATCACGATGACACCAGATAAAACGTGCATCAGGAAAGACTTTGAGAATAGCGTCAATGCCCAGCATATGCGCAGGCGCTTTCAACATCCATTGCACACCGGGGTTGCGCCAGTTAAGCATTTGCATCTGACGTTTCTGGTAAGCGTAAAGTGGTTCGAAGTCCTGCTCTAATACCCAACTGCGATAAGGCTCCAGCATGATTTCGAATCCCAGCTGCACGCCGCCTAGCGTATACGCATGCAACAATACGCACTCCTCCGGAGTGTCAGCATCAATATAATGAATCTTCGAAAATTCGGAATTGCGGGTCTGCTCTAACGCCTTGACCAAATAGGGATAGCGTGGATCCTCTTGCCCCGGCGTGCTGTCGGGCCAAGGTTCAGGAAACTGCGCTTCCCACTGCAGAAGACCCCGATTGTCAGGAGCGGCGACCAGGAGATTGAGCAGTGCTGACGTGCCCGAACGCGGTAGACCGGTAACAAAAATAGGCGCCTTTATAGTTTGTTCCGCAATCTCAGGAATGGTCTTGAAGGCCTCCTCACTCTTTAATCGCGTCGCCAGCAGCATCACCAACCTGTCGCGGCAGCGTTTTCGGCCCTCCGGATCTTTTACGTTGAGATCGTAGGTCTCTAGCAGTACTTCTAATCCCTCGCGATAAGGCGGTTCGCCAAAATCATCGAAACCCGTCTGGTTTTTCGCTTCAGCAATTAAGTCATCGGCAATAAAACTCACGTCCTGATCTGTCACTTTAACTCCGCAAGTTTAGCAACCCGCGTTTTTAACAGAGGATGCTCTTGCGCACCGATCCAGCGCCAGCACATAGTGCCCATAGTATGACCCGCAGTTTCAATCCAGTTGGGCACGCCCGGATCAGTGTGCGAAACCACAAGGCGCACACTGCCGTCGCTTTCGTAGTGCGCCGTGTGCTTGTTAACGTGAATGGTGTGATGGCGGTAATCCAAGGATTCCATCCACCAGTTGTCCAGTTGAAAATTCCAAGTTTGGCATTCAGGAATTTCGGGCGCTTCGATGATATAAACCTCATCGTCCTCTAACTGCCACGCACTGTGAAAGTAAAAAATATTGGGGTCACCGCCGATAGACTGGCAGTACGCCTGATCTGCGGCAGGCAGCTCATTCAGCGTCGGCAGGAAACTTTCCGACCAATTTTCAAATAAGGTGGCGGAGCCCTTCACAAACATCACAGCACCCATTAATCCGCGTTCTAGCTTTTCTGCCGTCAGCGGCTTGGGACGATCGTCTTTCGCGCCAATACGCTCGATTTTCATCGCAGCGGGCACTTCATTCACTCTATCTTGGAATGTCTGACGCACCGTTATCGAGTTGGTTTCCTCACCCATCGGCAACCAGTTCCCTGGCTGCTGCGTGCGGCTGACAATAATGTCTAATTCACCGTTAGGTCCTAGCGCCATTTGACGAGCGTCGATATGCCCGGTGACCTCCATAGTGCCGCCAGAGGCGTATTTATTGATAATAGTGCTGATGCCGAGGTAGTCCACGGAACCCCGACTACCCGTTATCCGGTATTCATGGTCGGGGCTGACGGACGCGCTTTCATAACGATTATCAGGATTATCCGCACCGAGCTTGATGGTTTCATGGGCGCCACAGCGCAACTCTGGAAACAGGGGGTCGCGAAACTCGAGAAAACTTTCAAGCCCCCCACGCAGCAGTCGTGATAGATAGCGATATCCCTCAGCTTGATTAAACGGATCCTGAGGTGCCTTAGCACTGCGGATTATTTTGCCCGCATCTTTTAACGCATCACAGAATTGATCCCAAGTGGCGCCATCGATCACCCTCTTTTCTGCATCTGACATCGGCATACGATTTATTCCTTAATGTTATCCAGTTGAATTTAAGCGTCAGTGATACCAAACGCCTAGACCTGAGGCAAGTCCCGCAGCAGCAGTCTGCCTGAGAAGCGCTCTTGGGAGACAAAGGGTCTATGACGTTAAACCACGACCTGCTGTTAGGCTAAGCTGTAACGATCTTACGCGTAGACAACGCTGCGGCGCATGCCTCTATAGCTCGCTATAAGTTTCCCTGCGCAATTTGGGTTGCAGCGTAGTCGCACGCCCGTGCGGTGAACGCCATGTAGGTCAGTGACGGATTTACACAGGATGACGAGGTCATAAAGGAACCGTCGGTAATGAACAGGTTAGGAACATCGTGCGCCTGATTATAGGCGTTTAATACTGATTGCTCAGGGTCATCGCCCATGCGGGCCGTACCCATCTCATGGATACCTTCGCCTGGGAGTGACATTCCGTTCTCGCCTGACATGGTGATGACCGCGCCTGCCGCTTTGAGTAAACGATCTGCATTTTTCTGTGCGTCTCGGCGTAGATTGACTTCGTTATCGCTCCACTCAAAATCAAACACTACCTGCGGAATGCCGTACCGATCTACTTTGTCTTTACTCAGATACATGCGGTTTGATTCTCGGGGTAAGCACTCAGTAAACCCTGCAAGGGCAAAAACCCAAGGGCCGGGTTTGCGCAATGACTCTTTTAATGGCGCGCCAAAACCCTTAGTGTTTATCCCCGTCATCCAGTCCATACGTATTGTAGCGGCCTGATAGCCGTAGCCGCGCAAAAAGTCGGCGTCCTTATCCTGACCCTCAAGGTTTCTGAATCGCGGGATGTACAGGCCCGTCGGTCGGTTGCCGTGGTAGTAGCTGTCCATATTATCGAGGAACATGCCAATACCACTGAGACCTAGCGTATGATCCATCATGTAATGGCCTAATGTGCCGCTACTATTGGCTAGTCCGTTCGGGAATTCTTCACTCGCCGAATTGAGCAGTATCTGCGTGCTACCGACGGTAGAGGCACAGAGAAAGAAAATTTTTGCTGAATACGTTTCCCGCTTCTTCGTTATCGCATCGATCACATGCACGTGAGAAACCTTTCCGGACTCAGTGTCGTACTCTAGTCGTTCGACCACGGCGTTAGCCTTAAGCGTCATGTTGCCGGTCGCCTCAGCGGCGGGTAATGTCGAACTTTGCGAACTAAAATAACTACCTGTTGAACACCCTCGATAGCACGGACCACAGTAATGGCAAGCTTTTCGTCCGGGCAGATCTTCGGTCAAGACGGCGACCCGACCGTTAGTAAGCGTCACATCCGGTGCTTTGACCTTTAACCGCGCCTGAATCGTCTTCTCTAACTCAAACCACGGCATGGGCTTTTGAAATTCACTGTCGGGAAGTTGTGGCAGACCCTCCTTTTTCCCATTGATGCCTACAAATTTCTCGACATAACTATACCAGGGCTCAATGTCCTTATAACCCACCGGCCAAGGAATGCCGTAGCCATCGGTGGCGTTTGCTTTAAAGTCCTGCTCGCTCCAGCGATAGGTTTGCCGGCCCCAAATCAATGAGCGACCACCTACTACGTCCGCCCTCGCCCAGAGAAACGGTTTGCCCTCGTCCATTGCGTAGGGATTCTCTTTATCATTGTTCCAGAACTGTCGGCTTGCCTCATTAAAAGAATGCCAGACTTTGCTTTGAACCGGATAGTCCTCTTCGTAGAGCTCCCGTGGCGGCTTGCCTTGAAAAGGTAGCTTCCAGTTGGGCGCGTGCTCACCAAGATACCCGCTACCCGCCGGCAACGGCTTGCCGCGCTCTAGAACCAGCACCTTCAGGCCCTTTTCCGTTAACTCCTTTGCAGCCCAACTCCCAGAGATACCAGAACCGACAACAATGGCGTCAAAATCGTACTGTTTATTCTCAATCATAGTTATCCGCAACGGTTTCTAGAGTGAATTGGACCAGCTACTGTCTTCTGGCGATAAAGGTATATCACCGTCGAAATACATCGGCATAGGGTTGTATCGCAGCACTTGAGAACCACCCTCCTGCGAGGTAAAAAAGCCCCAGATTGTGAGCTCTTTCATTTGGCAAATAAACGGCGCATCACTCATGTAAACCTGCTGTATGTTGCCCAGGTCATACCACGATGAATCCGAGGCGGCATCCTCCAAAGCTTCCAGTATCTGCAATTGCTCCTTTGGGCCCAGTTGGCTAAAAGGCTTGCCATACTCCGCTGGAATGCGATCTTCGATATCCTGCAGCCCGGTAATAACGATTTCGCGCTCCTCGTCGTTAAGCCAGTCCGCCACCATCAGCTCGAGGAATTGCGGGACGCCCGCGTCTATCGCTCCCGGCGTTTCAGTGCGCGGAATAATGGCCTCACACATTGCGGTGACGGTCTCGCGTTGGGCCGGCGTGAAAAAGTTGACGGCGGTGGTATTGTAGTCGGGCGCAGCCGCCAGATAGACCGTCTGTTCCTCACTCAAGGTGAATCCTAATTGGGACGCGCTAACGCCCGTTATCAGAATGGCTGCGCACTGTAAGAACTCTCTTCGATTCATAGTCACCTCTTAGGTTCCGCGGAACTTCTTCATAATTGTGGGTACTACAATAATAATAGCGGCCACCACAAGACAGACCAGAAAACGATATTCATAGACGCTAAAGTAATATCCCGCAGCTTTGAAACTACTGTAACCCCAATAAATAGGTCCTATGTTCGTCAGGTGATAAAGCTCATAAAAAATCTGCGCTGTGGCGGGCAAAAGAAAATAAAAATAAAGAGCGACTGTAATAGCAATGGCCCAGAGGCGCTTAGATATGTGCATTTGAGTACTCGTGTCTATGTCGTTCGGGTACTTTACACCCTCTTGTTAGATTCTTACAGGCGCGCCCGTATGAAATCTATACCCTTTGTATAAACCTCCTCTTCTGACCCAAAGGCATTACGCCAAATATTAGCCGCGCTCGCCAGATCTGGATCACAGTTGCCAAACGCTTCAATCACCAGCCAGCCACTGTAGTCAATCTCGTGCAGAGCGGCGAAATTAGCGTCCCAGTTAACTTGGCCAGAGCCTAGCGTCCCCCGGTGACTTTCACTAAGGTGAACATGATTGATTGTTCCGTGAATAACACGTAACGCCTCACGGGGATCAGAGTCCTCAATGTTAGCGTGATGCGTGTCGTAATGGACCCCCACGTTATCTAGGCCTATCTGCTCAACCATGCGTCTGCAGTCAGCAGATGTATTTATCAGAAACACTTCAAAGCGATTAAGAAATTCTAGACCAAGCCGCACGCCAGCCTGCTGCGCATACTCACCGCAGATACGCAAATGATCTGCCGACCAGTTCCACTCCTGTTCTGTCGGTGCACGTCCGGTAAAGTATTTGTGGGCTTGATAGATCCCGCCCACGAGGATGTCGGCGCCAATAAGCGCAGTGTCATCGATCGTTTTCTTGAGACTGTCTACTGCCGCTAGGCGAATAGCCGGATTGGCGGAGATTGGGTTCACCTCGGCGCCGACAAAAGCAACTGCGGTGCGTGCAAGGCCGAGGTCGTCACACGCTGCGGCCATCGTTTTGATCTCGGCGCTTGACTGGCCTACAACAGGAATTTCAACGCCGTCATAACCTGCTGCGGCGAGGCGCCCGAAGACGGGTATATGTTTCGGCGTTATCTGGATACCCCATAGGAGCATGTTCATACCGATCTTTACATCCATCGATCAACTTCCTTTATTGCAGTTACGCGGCGCCAGGCGTTCAAATCGATTCAACTTGGTGGCCACCCTTTTTACGATCGAACAGCCAGATCAGTCCAAACACTGGCAGCAATAGTAGTGGAACAATAGCAACAGATTGAAAGGACTCTACGGATGCATACCGAAGCACCTCCTGCATCGCCTGCGGAGACAACGTCGCCAACTGGTCGGCACCTCCCGCAGCCTGTGCTTTAGCGGTGTCAAAAATAGCGCCCATCTGTGGCAATACGAACTTAATAGCCATGCCGCCTGCGAACCCCATCAAACCTAATGCCATAGCCCCACCACGCGGGAAACGTTCAGACGTAATCGCCAGCATAGTCGGCCACAGATAGCACACGCCAACACCCCATACGGTGGCAGCACCAAACGCTAACACCGGTGTGTTGGCCAGGCTAAGCAAATAGAGGCCAGTGCCAGCCGCCAGACAGCTGACGAACATCAAGCCAATAGGTGAAATATGCGCTACGATTGAGCCAGCAAAATGGCGCATGACAAACATCAGCGCGCTGACATAGACCAGCAATAAAATGCCCTGCATGCCGACAATGTGCGAAAGAGCAATATTGACCCATTGGCCCGGCGCCAGCTCTGCGGTTGCGGTAAAAAACATGCAGATCCAGAACACCCAAAATAGTGGCCGTTTAAGCAGTTCAGAAAACATTTGTCCGTAACTGACACCGGCCGCAACACGCTCGGTTACAGGAAAAGTGGCCCGTGACACCATCCATGCCAAGGCGAGCGCCGGCAATAGCAACACAAACATATTCAGCTCCCATGGCAGGCCCACGCGCGTTATCGTGTACCCCATTAAACCGCCGACAACAATGCCCGCGGGCCACCACGCGTGCAGAATATTCAGGCGATGTGTTTTTTCCTCAGGATACAAAGCAGCAACCATTGGGTTGGAGGCGGCCTCAACCGCGCCCCAGCCCAATCCCGTTAGCAGGAGGCTGACCCAGATCACTGTTTCAACAGAACTATCGATCGTCATTGTCGTTGCAAACACTAAACCGACTGCTCCAGCGATGTATCCCAACGCCGAGAGCAGTAACATGCGCTTCATTCCAACCAGATCAACCAAAGCACTGCCAAAAAGTAGAGTCAACGCAAATCCCATAAACGTTGCACTGAGGGCCTCACCGACCATAGCCGCGGAATTAACCAGGTCAATTTTGTCGTAGATATCTTCCTGCAAATTGGAGGCAATATTGGCCCTGACGGCAAAGCCCAGACCAATCATAAAAATCGACAAATTGCCTACGTGATAAAGGCGCTTTCTGTGTTGCAGCAGATCACTCATCTTGCTCTTTCCTTATTCTTATCGTGCCTAAGACATTTTAATCGAGTCCGAGGATACGTCGGTTGCCAGCTTCATCTGTGCTGCCCGCCGCGAAGTCATCAAACGCTCTGTCAGTAGTGCGAATAATATGTCTGTTAATAAAATCAACGCCCTCGCGTGCCCCATCCTCGGGATGCTTTAGGCAACACTCCCACTCCAGTACCGCCCAACCCTCGAAACTATAGCGGGCCAACTGGCTAAAGATCCCCTTGAAATCTACCTGCCCATCACCCAGCGAGCGAAATCGTCCCGCTCGATCGGTCCAATCCTGATAGCCACCATACATGCCGCTGCGTCCGTTGGGATTGAACTCCGCATCCTTTACATGGAACATTTTGATGCGGTCATGGTAAAAGTCGATAAACTGTATGTAGTCAAGCTGCTGCAGCATTAAGTGGCTGGGGTCATACAGGATATTGCAACGGCGGTGATTGCCGGTAGCCTCAAGGAAGCGTTCAAACGTCACTCCATCGTGCAGGTCTTCCCCTGGATGGATTTCATAACATACGTCGACGCCAGCCTCGTCGAAAGCGTTAAGGATCGGCAACCACCTATTTGCCAGCTCCCTGAACCCCGTTTCCACCAACCCTGACGGACGCTGCGGCCAGGGGTATAGAGTGTGCCACAGGAGTGCGCCCGAGAAAGTGGCATGGGCACTGAGTCCAAGGTTTCGACTTGCCTGCGCCGCAAGTAGCAACTGGTTAACCGCCCATTCCTGTCGTGCCTTTGGATTACCATGAACTTCTGCGGGCGCGAAGCCATCGAACTGTTCATCATACGCGGGGTGCACTGCCACTAACTGACCCTGCAGATGCGTCGAAAGTTCCGTAATCTCAACGCCGCTTTGCGCGCACACGCCTTTCAGTTCATCACAGTAATCCTTACTATGGGCCGCCGTCTTCAGATCAATCAGACCCGCTTCCCATGTAGGCACCTGTATGCCTTTGTAGCCGAGCCCTCCGGCCCAACGGCTGATATTTTCCAGATTGTTAAATGGCGTCTCGGCACCCGTGAACTGGGCAAGAAAAATTGCGGGGCCTTTCATTATCGACATTACATTAACCTCTCTGATTTAGTATTGCTCAAACGTGTGCCATTTAATATCGCTGGCGCTTGCTGCAACGGCCAATTCAATAAAAGTCATCCCACGAATCGCCTGCTCAATGCCCGGACAATCGGCTGAACGTGCATCGGGCTCCCGTCCCGCTTCTCGTGCGCGAATTTGCCCCGCAAACGCGCTGTAAATATTGGCGAAGGCTTCCAGATAACCCTCTGGGTGACCCATCGGAGTCCGAGCATTGGCGGCGGCCGAAACACCCAAATAACCACCCGCAGTCCGCAACATTTCGGTCGGACGGTCGGGCCACTTCAACCACAAAGTATTGGGCTCCTGTTGCTTCCATTCCAAGCCGCCCTTTTCACCGTAAACACGAATGCTAAGAGCATTTTCCTCTCCCACACTGATTTGGCTGGCGTGCAGAACACCGCGGGCGCCATTCTCAAAGCGCAGCAGAACGGCCCCATCATCGTCTAACTTTCTGTCAGGCACAAATGCGGTCAGGTCAGAGCACATCTCGGAAATTTTCAAGCCGCTGACATATTCTGCCAGGTTAGCGGCATGCACCCCGATATCTCCCATACAGCTGCTGACCCCAGCGCGAGCCGGATCCAGTCGCCATGCGGCCTGCTTGTTGTCTTTATCCTCTTCCGGGCCTGCCAACCAGCCCTGCGGGTACTCGACCACAATTTTACGCACTCGCCCTAACTGGCCTGCAGCGACGCGCGCGCGCGCCTCCTTCACCAATGGATAGCCGGTGTAAGTATGTGTCAAGCCGTATAGCAGCCCTGTTTCTGCGAGGATTTCTCGCAACTGCAGGGCCTCTTGTAAATTAAACGTCGCAGGCTTGTCGCACAGCACGTGAAAGCCACCTCGCAGGGCCGCCTCGGCGACGGGATAATGCAGGTGATTCGGCGTAACGATGGCTACAAACTGCATCCGTTGCGCTACAGGCAGTGCCGCCTCGGCAGCGATCATTGTGCTGTAATCGTCATAGACACGACTTTCCGGGAGATACACCGCATCGCCTGAGCGGCGCGCGCGCTCACTGTCTGAACTAAATGCACCGCAAACCAGGTCTATGTCACCGTCTAGTGCCGCAGCCATGCGATGAACCGCGCCAATAAATGCGCCCTCCCCGCCACCGACCATCCCCATTCTAATTCTAGCCATCACCTTTCTCCAACACAGCCCCGTGTCTTACAAATACTGGTTGATCACGTTCTCGTACCACTCCTGCTTGCCAGTTGCACGCACAGGCTCATGCTCACTCGCCGCCAGATTGCGCAGCAAGCCACCACGCCGCGAGTTGTGCTCTGACACCACCAGATGCAGTGATCATTTGCAGCGGTGCACTGCGGGCATCGATCACCCGGCGCCGGTCGGCATCGTATAGAAGCGCTTTGACACTTTGAGTTCCGACAGCGACACCTAGAAACAGATAAGCGGTTTGCCTTTCAAACAGTCATATTGAGAGACAATAGCATATTAGAGCCCCGCCTTTTGTGACACCATCTGCCCCTGAATGTTATAGGGGTGAGGGCCCCGCCAGATTTGAGTTAAGCAGAATAGGCTTGCTCAAAAGCATCAACAAAACTCTGCAAGGTCGCAACGGGGAGATCGTTTATCCCAGCTGCTCCCGCCCTGCCGCCGCCCGTCGGAAACTGCATGCAAAGCTCCGCTGCACCGCTTTTGTTGATCATCGGCGCGCGCACGCTAATAAGATAATTCCCGTTGTCTTTGAGGGTAAGGACAGCATGAGCACGCTCTGGATTCTCAGTCGCAAGATCGTTACTGTAGACGCCACTTACACGACGCGCCCAGGTTTCATCGGGCAGAATAAACACTGCCGATGTTGCATTACTATGCAGCGGCTGAAGTGCTTCTGCCTTCGCCATATCCTCACCATAGCCGGCGCTAAGTTTGTTAAAGTCAGCCGAATTTTGCACGAAATCCAGAGGCCCGTCTGCCGCATATAATTTCAAATATAAGTCCTTGGGATCGAAGTGTAAATCTTCGATGGCAGGCCCATAGCCGTTGTAATTAATATACGTTCCAAGCGCTTCAAGAGAAACGAGGTCATGCTCCGAGATATTAAGTCCGCTGGCCAGAGTACGTGCCGTATCTTTGAGGTTATCTCCAAAAGCTCCTGTTACAGCCCAATCAAGATGGCGACCTTTAAGGTATCCATTGACCAGCGCGGCGGTACAAACATCTGGCGCCTCATTGATTATCGTCGTCAGATTCTCATGTTTAGGAATTTCACCGGAAAAATGGTGATCCACGTAAAATACTGACGCGCCACCAGCAAGGGCATTCTCCAATGCGTCCTTATTTTTGTCCATTGATACATCGAGCACTGTGACTTTGTCACCAGGCAAGACGTCCAGCTTGTCCATCAGATTGATATCGCGTTTCACGCCGGTGATGAGCGCAGCATCCCGAGGCTCAGCCCTGCGCAGTTGAAGGAGGGCACAGATGCCATCAGCATCGCCATTAAAAAGATCGTAGTTCATATCAGCACCAATTGAGCTGCCGGTGGAAAACTGCCCCGCCGGCGCACCGGTTCTAGTTATCCAGAGATTGGTAATAGTCCGAAAGAATTTTTGCCACTTCCGGCCGTGAAAACTCGGGCGGCGGCGCTATACCCTTGCCGAGCATTTCACGCACGGCCGTGCCTGACAGCAACACGAAGTCATCCTTGGTATGGTCTGGAACATCGCGCATCATCACAACTTTATCGAGCTTCTTACTGTAGGCAGTATGATCCGCGCTAAAGATTTCCAATTCCAACGCGCCCGCGGGCACATCTTCTTCAAATATCGCTTGAGCGTCAAAACCACCGTAATAGTCTCCTACTCCCGCATGATCGCGACCCACAATTAAGTGTGTGCAGCCACAGTTTTGACGGAACACCGCATGCAATACTGCCTCGCGTGGCCCAGCGTAGAGCATATCGAAACCGTATCCAGTCACCATTACGGTGTTCGGCGGGAAATACACTTCTACCATCTTTCGAATTGAAGCATCACGAACGTCAGCTGGAATATCGCCCGGCTTGAGCTGGCCAAGTAACATATGGATCAACACACCATCGGCGTCCAACTGTTCCATCGCCATGCGGCACAGTTCTTCGTGTGCACGGTGCATAGGATTGCGGGTCTGGAAAGCGACAACTCGCTCCCAGCCATGCTCGGTAATTTCGTTGCGAATCTCCACGGCCGTGCGGAAAGTGTCAGGAAAATCCGTCTTAAAGTAAGAAAAGTTTAGTACTTTAATAGGTCCGGAGAGTAGCGTTTGACCTAAACTATTGAACGTCGCTACGCCCGGATGTTTATTGTCATCGGTACGAAAAATTTTATCTGACATAAAGGCCATCTGCTCATCGCTGACAAGCTCAACGGCCGTGACGTCCATCACTGCAAGGACAGGGGCACCTGCGACGTTGGGGTCACGCAAGGCAATGCGGCTCCCAACCTTAACGCCTGTTTCCATGGTTAAGTTAACGATTGGCACAGGAAAAAACAGCCCATCGACCGTAGACATTTTTTCTGCCACGCTGAGGGAATCGGCAAGATCCATATAGCCCGTCAGCGGATTAAAGTAGCCGCCTCCAAGCATAACCGCATTAGCCGCAGCCGCTGAGTTAAGCAAAATAGACGGCAGTGTCTCTGCTTCGGCCTGCAGTGCGTTGCGCTCATCAGTATCGGATACAAAAAGCGGGTTGAGCTCATCAGAGCCGTGTGGCTTGATCATAATTTTCTCCTAGTTATTAACTAATAATGCCGCGCTCACGGAGCACTCCAAGTATTTCCTGTATTTCTTCTTCCAGACTCTGCTGGTCAGAGTGCAGGTGAATTTCAGGCTGAAAGGGCTCCTCGTAGGGGTCATCAATTCCCGTAAAGTTCTTGATTTCGCCCGCTCGAGCTTTTTTGTAAAGCCCCTTCGGATCGCGACCTTCTGCCGCTTCTAAAGAACAATCAACATAGATTTCTATAAAGTCCATGCCCGCGTCTTCATGCAAAGCACGCACCTGATCACGATCCGCTTTATACGGGCTTATAAAACTACTCAGCGCGAGCACGCCGCTGTCCACAAACAGCTTGGACACCTCTCCTATACGACGAATATTTTCTGTGCGGTCCTCAGAAGAGAATCCCAGATTTTTATTGATGCCCATGCGGACGTTGTCGCCGTCCAGCCGATAAGACAATACGCCCATCTGACTCAACGTCCCCTCGAGTTCAACCGCCACAGTACTTTTACCACTGCCGGACAGCCCAGTGAACCATAGCGTTGCTCCTTTGTGGCCCAGGAGCTTACTACGGTGTTCTCGGGTGATATCGCCCTCGTGCCAATGAACATTCGTTGCTTTTTGTTCCGCCATCTTGAAAATCTCCGTGAGCCGATGAGTTTAGGCTGCTTAAGACAGATCAGCCGGTAGTGCACTGGTGCCACAATACGGGCATATGATCTCCATGTAAAACAGGATATTATGGATACGACTATCGGTTTTACCTGTACGTAACAGTAGTCTTTCGCCGGCTTTTAAGGTGCGTCATGAAATTCACGATCAGACAGCTTCAGATTTTCCTTGCAGTGGCAAAATATCAAAATATTTCGAAAGCGGCCCAAAGTCTGCATATGTCGCAGTCCGCAGCTAGTGAGGCACTATTAAACCTCGAGCACCTGTACGACGTCAGCCTATTCGATCGAATCAGTAACAAGTTAGCACTGAATGCAATTGGACACACTTTGCGCAAGGAAGCGGAGAACCTGATTGCGCACTGTCAAAATTTTGAGGAAAAACTTCTGGACCATACCGATGTGGGGCATATTAAAGTAGGCGCCAGCTTTACCATCGGCAATCATCTTGCCACTCGCTATCTAGCAGGCTACTTGGCAAACTACCCTGAGGCGGATGTGCAACTTGACATCGCCAACACGCCAGATGTTGTCGCTCGAGTACTCAACTTTGATGTCGATGTCGGCATGATCGAAGGTGAGGTACACCACCGCGAACTTGAACTGATACCCTGGCGAGAGGATGAACTCATTGTATTTTGCGCGGCAGATCACCCCTTGGCCCGCAAAAAAACGTTGAACAACAAAGACATTAAGGAAGCGCTCTGGATACTCAGGGAACCCGACTCGGGTGCACGTCATACTTTTGACCGCGCGCTCGCAGGTCTTCTACCCGACATAAACATCTATCTGGAGTTAAGGCACAACGAGGCTATCAAGAATGCTGTCGAGTCAGGACTGGGAATCGGGTGCCTCTCGCAAATCGTACTAAAAAAGAATTTTGCCAATGGCGACCTAGTCCCGCTTACCTTACCGCGTCGCAATATGCGCCGCACTTTTTACTTCGCTCTGGCAAAAAAACGCTTTCGCCTAGAATCAGTTGAGTCCTGGATGAAAACCTGTCGCTCCATGGACCAATAAACAAAGGGGCAGCGGCTAATAGTGTTTGCCGCCCTGCCCGCGCTGCCAGATCTTCAGAAAGCTCTTTTCAAGCGCACTCTCAGCCGCAAAGCCTAGCTTCTCCTGCCAGTTCTTTTTATGGGCAAAAGTCACTTCAAACACATCCCAATCTGCAAGTCTGCCTTGCACAAACGCGTCACTGGTCTGTAATTCGTCGATTAAGCCCTCCTCTAGGGCATTTTGGCCATACCAGATCTCACCCGTTGCCACTTTACCAATATTCAATGTAGGCCGATTGGCGCTGACGAAGTTCTTGAATAGAACGTGTGTTTCTTCCAGTTCTTCTATGAACTTTTCCCGGCCCTTATCCGTATTTTCACCAAACATGGTAAGGGTGCGCTTGTGTTCGCCGGCAGTGAGCAGCTCGACGTCAACGTTGTTCTTTTGCAACAGACGATGAAAATTCGGAAGTTGAGCAACCACGCCAATGGAACCGAGCACAGCAAAAGGAGCGGCTACAATCCTGTCGGCGACGCAGGCCATCATATACCCGCCACTTGCAGCCACCTTGTCCACCGCAATCACCAGAGGGACGCCAGCATTTTTGATGCGTTGAAGCTGACTCGCAGCCAAGCCGTAGCTGTGGACCATCCCACCCGGGCTTTCCAACTTAACCAACACCTCATCACCGCTCTCAATCTGGGGAAGAACCGCAGAAATTTCTTCGCGTAGATTTTCAGTAGCACTTGCTTTGACATCTCCGTCAAAACTCAGAACATACAATCGCTTACGGCGTTCACCGACTGCAACATCGACACCCTTCTTATACTGTTTTTTGGCGACTTTCGCCTTTGCTTTCTCGTCTTTTTTCACCGACTTTTTGTGTGCCTTAACGGCTTCCGGCTCGTCAATAACGTCGCGAAACGTTTCGCCGATGTGGCGATATTTCTCATTCAAATTGAGTAATTCTATCTGGCCACCCTGATTATCTGCCCTCTGCCTCACCCCAAGAGATAAAATACCTACTACAAGTATTAGCACTGCCGCGACAAAAGTGATGGCCTGAGCAAGGAACAGTCCGTATTCGTAAATGAATTCCAAAGGTATACTCCAGGATGTCTAGTTTAGCGTTTCAATATAGTGCTGAATCAACTGCCCGGAAATTGACGATGTCGGGGGAATCATAGGCAACTGGCTGTAATGAAACCAGTCGGCATCCGCGATTTCCGTAAGATCGCAAACGATCTCTCCACCGGCATAATCGGCAAAAAACCCTAGCATCAACTGGTTGGGAAAGGGCCAGGACTGCGATTGAAAATAGCGCAAATTACACACTTCTACGCCAACTTCTTCGCGCACTTCACGCACAAGCGTTTGTTCGGCGGTTTCACCTGCCTCAATAAACCCGGCCAAGGTGCTGTACATAGGCTGAGGGAAATTAGCATTACGTGCAAGCAACAATTCTTCTCCTCGCGCCACGAGCACGATAACACAGGGAGCGATGCGAGGATAATTAATCACCCGGCAGGGGTCACACCGCATGGCCCTTTCTTGAACGTCCAGCGTCATCTGATCGCCGCAGCGCCCGCAGTAACGATGATCTTGCTCCCATGCCAGCAGCTGGGAAGCACGTCCCGCCAGAGCAAACAGCTGATCATCTACTCGACCCAGAATGTGGTAAAGATTGCCTTTCTGGTACTGCGCCGGATCGGGCTGATCCGTCGCATCGATTGCTAACACGTAGCAAGGCTTGTCTTCCCAATAGCCGAGAAATTGGCGGCTTAGCTCTGTCCAACCAACTAACCTAAGCTGGTCTAGGGCGATCAGACACCCCGTCTGAGAGCGCATGTCATTAATCAGCTGGCCCTCTTGAAATACAATATGCAATTCATCATCACGGGATTCGGGCGTGGTATTGTCGTGTCGAAACATCGCTTCTCCAAAGGTAGCCATCAAATGGCCCATTATAATAGTTCCGCCCGCCCCTGGGGGCAAGGTCGGCGGTGTCACAGAGCCTCTTCTTGTACTGTCTCCTCATTACGTAAATATAAAACGCCAAAGTTTAGAAAAGTCTGCACGAATAACGTAGTATAGCCGCCTTCGATTCTGCAGATAAACGTTACGCCTATCATGAATGAAAATCTCCCCAATGCGCTTTGGAAAAATTTCCTCGGCAACGCCCCCGAATGGTACAAGCGAACGCTGGTAGCCTTTCTAGTCATCAATCCGATCGCCTTATACTTTTTAGGGCCTTTTGTCACTGGCTGGCTGCTGATCGCTGAGTTCATTTTTACACTGGCACTCGCCCTGCGCTGCTATCCACTGCAGCCTGGTGGTCTGCTCGCAATACAGGCCGTGTTGTTAGGCATGACATCCCCAGAAATGGTCTACCAGGAAACAGTCAACAATTTTGAGGTCATCTTGCTGTTGATGTTTATGGTAGCCGGCATCTACTTCATGAAAGAGCTGCTACTCTTTGTCTTCACTAGAATACTACTGAATGTTCGCTCCAAGATTCGCCTTTCGTTATTGTTTTCACTAGTTGCCGCTGTTCTGTCAGCATTCCTCGATGCCTTAACCGTGACAGCCGTGCTGATCAGTGTCGGTGTAGGGTTTTATTCTGTTTATCATAAAGTCGCGTCTGGCCAAAAGCACACTAGTGACGGGCATGACCACTCTGTGGACGACGGAGTTCAGGAGCAGCATAGGGAAGAACTGGAGCAGTTCCGGGCCTTTTTACGCAGCTTGCTAATGCACGGCGTGGTGGGAACTGCCTTGGGCGGCGTCTCTACGATGGTAGGGGAGCCACAAAATCTGCTCATAGCCAAGGTCGCAGGATGGAGTTTTATTGAATTTGCGCTGATCATGGCGCCGGTCAGCATGCCCGTTTTGGTAGCGGGACTCGCCACCTGTGCGTTGTTAGAGGCCAGCCGGAAGTTCGGCTATGGCGCAAGCTTGCCCGACAATGTCCGCCATGAGCTTGAAGAGTATCAAAAAGAGCAAGAAGGGCATCGGAACGCCCGCAGTAATGGGCGCTTGCTGGTGCAGGCGCTGGTTGCTCTTATTTTGGTACTGGCATTGGCTTTTCATTGGGCGGCGGTGGGCCTTGTCGGCCTGATGGTCATTGTGCTGTTAACGGCCTTCAACGGTGTGATCGAGGAGCATCAACTGGGCAAGGCGTTCGAAGAAGCCCTGCCGTTTACCTCGCTGCTGGTGGTGTTCTTCGCAATTGTCGCGATGATTCACGACCAACACTTATTCACACCTGTCATTAACGCTGTATTGGATATGGACGCAGATGTCAGGCCCTCAATGTTTTTCTTGGCCAACGGCTTTTTGTCCATGATTAGCGATAACGTATTTGTCGCCACCGTGTATATCAACGAAGTGAAGGCCGCTCTTGATTCAGGTGCCATTACTCGGCCGGAATTTGATCAATTGGCGATCGCCATAAACACAGGCACTAACCTACCTAGTGTGGCGACGCCCAATGGTCAGGCAGCATTCCTGTTTCTTTTAACCTCGGGCTTGGCTCCGCTGATCCGACTGTCTTACGGGCGCATGGTGATTATGGCCCTGCCCTATACCGTGGTGATGGGCGGTGTTGGCCTCGCTTGTGTAGCACTGTTCGTTTAAGTAGGCTCCGGTGCGGTGTCATTGTTCTACCACTGCGTCAGCGGTGGTGCCTTTCCACAGCACCTTTCCGCCACTGGCAGCGGCAATAGCCTCCAGCTGCACCTCATGAGCAGCCAGTTCGGCCTTAGTCGCATTAATGATAGGCAGAGACTCGCGGTTGCTAGGCAGCCGAACAATCTGTTCCATACGGGACTGACCGTTCTGATCATTACCGGACCCGGAAAGCTGCAGTGCCGTCTGCCCACCTGTAATCGCCAAATAGACATCCGCGAGTATTTCAGCATCCAGCAAAGCCCCGTGTAAATCTCGTTGCGAATTGTCCACTTCATAGCGCTGGCACAACGCATCAAGACTGTTGCGTTGTCCTGGGTGTTTTGACCGAGCCATCACCAGTGTATCGATGACCGTGCATATATCTAGGACACTGCTTTTGCGTTTTGGCAGGCGCTGCAATTCACTGTCTAAAAATCCGAGATCGAATGGTGCATTGTGAATAATCAATTCTGAGCCCTGCACAAATTCGATAAACGCGGCGGATATTGCTTCAAACGCCGGTTTATCGGCGAGGAATTCACTGGTAATCCCATGCACTTCAATCGCACCTTGGTCAATGGGACGATGGGGATTGATGTATTGATGGTAATGATTTCCAGTCAGTTTACGGTTGACTAACTCTACGCATCCAATTTCAATAATGCGGTGTCCCTGCGCAACTTCTAGCCCTGTCGTTTCGGTATCAAGTACAATCTGTCTCATATGCATTCAGTCCTTTTTGCCGGACGAGCAGCTCATTTTTGCAGCTCGTCAATACCGAGGTTCGCCAGTAAATCTGCACGCTCATTCTCGACATGACCACTGTGTCCTTTGACCCAGTGCCACCTCACATCATGGCGTTGATTCTCCTCGTCCAAGGCCTGCCACAAATCCACATTTTTGACCGGCTTGCGCGCAGCAGTCTTCCAACCTTTTTTCTTCCACCCGTCCAGCCACGTGGTAATACCATTTTTGACATAGACCGAATCAGTCGTGAGGTCGACACTGCAGCGCTGTGAAAGCACCTTCAACGCCTCTATTGCAGCTTGAAGCTCCATGCGATTATTCGTGGTATCCGCAGCGCCTCCGTAAAGCTCGCGTTCGACATCGCCGTAACGCAGTAATGCACCCCAGCCACCAGGACCGGGATTACCGCGGCAGGCTCCATCCGTAAAAATTTCAACTTTTTTCAAGCAGTAATGTTCCCTTTGACTTTAGTCGGCTGTTTTCGTGGGTGGGGCGCCTGTGGCACCGGCACTGGAGCGGACTTAGGCACCAGGCCGATAAGGCGAGACCGCAGCGCACGACGAGGGCGATGCAGACCAACAACCTGTTTGGTGGCATGCACGATATACATGCCGCCTAACAGTAGATCATGCCGCGCTGTCCATGCATCGCCACGGGCGATCACTTGTCGTAAGCGCCCGCTGCCAATCGGGGGAAGCGCATATAAACGCAAAACATCAAGCACTTCACAGCCCAGCAGATTGAGCCAATCCCGCAGACGGCGCTCACTCAGTGGCCGGTGCCGTGACCACAGCGGGTCACGGAATATTCCACGCAGGCGTGTATTAAAGCCAAGAAGACTATAGGGGTTAAAGCCAATGATTAGCAGCTGCCCCTGAGGGGTCAATACGCGCTGAATTTCACGCAATACTTGATGTGGGTTGTCCGCAAACTCCAAGCAATGGTGAGCAATAATCGCATCAACACTGTCACTCTCGAGGGGTAGCTCACTGGGGTCTGCCACTAACCCTATGCCATCGCGCGCGCTGCCTGCACAATAAACTCGATGATTAATAGGACTGCCGTGACAAAGCGGTCGTGCACCGGTCACGCCCAATTGGAGTATGTGGTAGCCGAACGAAGTATCGAGCAGATCTTGCGTGGCTGCGCGGGCAGCTCCCATTAGATACTGTCCATTATCTTTAGAATACCAGGATTCCAGTTGTTCATAAATATCGTTACAATACGTCTGCATTAAAATGCTGTTGCTCCGCTAATCGCGTTGTAGACCGCCTAGGCCATAGGCCTCTTAATAACGCTGTTGATTCTACTGTATTTTCGCCGATTTGGAATGCTATCCCATGCTGAATATCACACCCATTAACGCTTTCACCGACAACTATATATGGTTGCTCTACGATGACGCAACGCGACAGGCCTTCGTGGTAGACCCTGGCGATGCTGAGCCCGTAATAGAGACCTTGCGGACTTTACAGCTAGACCTCATTGGGATTCTTGTCACGCACCACCATTTCGATCATGTGGGAGGCGTGCAGACTCTGTGTGACCGCTTCACCCCCGTTGTCTATGGCCCGATGAATCCCAGCATCGATGGTGTCACTGCGCGTGTCTCGGCAAGCGACACCGTCGATGTGCTCGGTATGGGCTTCACCGTTCTTGAAGTGCCCGGTCATACATTGGATCACATAGCCTATTTTCATGACGGAACAACCCCCATCGTTTTTTGTGGCGACACTTTATTCGCCGGTGGCTGCGGCCGATTATTTGAAGGTAATCCACCCATGATGCTGCAGTCTCTGCAGTCGCTCGCCGCACTGCCGTCAGCGACGCGAGTCTATTGCGCCCATGAGTACACTCTCGCGAATCTAGCGTTTGCAAAGGCAGTGGAGCCGCAGAACGAACCCCTGTTAGATCGCATCGCTGCAGCGCAAGCCACACGAACGCGTGGGGAACCGACTGTGCCCTCGAACATTGCCCTCGAACTTGCCACAAACCCCTTCCTGCGCTGTGATAACCTTCAGTTGCAGGCCTCGTTGCAGGCGCAAGGCAAGTTTGACGGGGACAGTACCCTAGAGGCATTCACCACGGTAAGGGCATGGAAGGATAATTTTTAGGCCATAACCCGAGACAGTAGCAGACCAATTTTCGGGGTTCTTAACACTCTATTTTATGGCTAAAAAAGGATTTTAAAATCATATATTTCAATAGTTTATCGAGACTATCTATAGTCATTTATACTTTACTTATGGTGGCTTGCCAGTCTACATCAACGGAACGATCCGCCACTGATTCTGCCGCATCCCCAGCGCCACCCGCACCAATACCAGCACTGCCTCCTAACGAGCAGCCCGATGACGTATGGGAGCGCGTTCGTCTTGATCTCAGCTGGCACGACATCGACCATGCCCGGGTCGACAAAGCGAGGGAGACATTGTTACGACAGCACAACTATGTGCCAGCGCCGCAAGATCGAGCCGATTACTACCTTCACCATATTGTCGAGGAGGTTGACAAGCGCGGCATGCCGATGGAAATCGCGCTACTACCGATGATTGAAAGCACGCTAAACCCCTTTGCAGCTTCCCGCTCTGGCGCAGCAGGTCTGTGGCAAATCATGCCCAGGACTGGCACGCATCTGGGCCTAGCACAGGACTCGTGGTACGACGGACGCCAGGCCGTGCGCGACTCGACCACCGGCGCTCTGGACTACCTCGAACAATTGCACAAGAAATTTGATAACGATTGGCTTCTGGCGCTTGCCGCTTATAATTGCGGCGGTGCCAATGTCCGTCGAGCGCAACGCAGTAACAAAGCGAAGGGATTAGACACAGATTACTGGTCGTTAGACCTACCCACTGAAACTCACAACTACGTGCCGAAGCTTCTCGCGCTTACTCAGATCGTAGCTGACCCACAAAAATTTAACGTCACGATTCCTGCCGTCGACAACTCACCCTCCTTCGAAGTTGTCGAAATTAAAAGGCCCATGCACATTGTCAAGGCGGCACAAATGGCAGGCGTAGATATTGAGACGCTTCGCGCGCTTAATCCGGGTCGACTGCGAGGCGCTGTTTCTGCAAAAGGCACATCTGAGTTATTGCTGCCTATTGGCACTGTGGATCAGTTTGAAGCCAACATAGCCGAGGCGGGCCCCGAGGAATTCATGCAGTGGGAGGTCTATCAGATACAGCCTGGAGACAACCTAGGCTATATCGCGGAAAAATTTAGTACGCGTGTCATATTGCTACAGCAACTAAATGGGATCCAAGGCACTAAGATCCGGGCGGGTGATACGCTTAACGTACCCATTAGTATTATGGACTCCAGTGAGCAGGCACTCGCTCAAGATTATCGGGTCCGCGAAGGAGACTCTCTTCACCGCATCGCGGACAAATTCAAAATTTCGGTCAGTGACATTGTGATCTGGAATGCGTTGGATCCGGCTGCCTATATCCGCCCCGGGCAACAACTTACCCTTTACGCCGCCGATGGCTAATCCAAACGCAGAGGTGCGCTTGTCATGACGGCCGCAGCACACACGAGCCACTATGATACGCCGTACGGAGCGTTTCAGCTGAACTGCTACCCTGCCCGTCCCGATGAACGGCTAATCGCGTGGTGCAGTGCCGACACCTTATTGCTGGAGGAAACCCATCAGCGCGGTACGCCCGGCCCAGGAATATTAGTGGTCAACGACCTGCACGGGGCGCTCTGTGTAGCACTAGAGCCTCAAGCTTTGTGGACGGATTCGGCGCTGGCTGTGCTCGCACTAAGACACAATGAGTACGCCAATATGCGAACGCAGACCCGCATTGTTTGGAGCACAGAGAAGCCTCCGACTGTACCCGAATTGGTGGTACTGCGAATTCCCAAACAGAGACCACTGTTCGAGTATCAGTTATCCCAACTCGCACACTTACTGCCGCAGCGGACAACCGTGTTGGCCGCAGGCATGGACAAGCACTTGTCACCGCATACGGCAGCCATTTTGGAGCGCTATATAGGGCCTACGCAGCGACACCGCGGCTATCATAAGGCGCGTCTTTTTAGCGCCGTACGGGATGAGCGGCGTGCTCCAGAGTATAGTGGAACGGCGACTTATCACTGCGAAGCGTTGGATGCAGAACTGTGCGCCTTAGCCAATGTTTTCAGCAGAGAGAAGCTGGACATGGGTGCTCGCTTCCTGCTGGAGCAACTGCCTACTGTAGCGCCCGCTGAGACACTCATTGACCTCGCCTGCGGCAATGGCATTTTGGGCCTGGTCGCATTGAAGCAAGGAGTGGCGTCTCACATTGCTTTTTGCGATGAATCGGCGATGGCCGTGCGCTCTGCACGGCTCAATGCAAGTCGAATCTTCCCGCAAGATTCAAGCAACATAAGCTTCTTTCAGGGTGACGGCCTCATCGACTACTGCGGAAAGCCCGCGCAACTGATTCTGTGCAACCCTCCCTTTCATCTGCAGCATACGGTGGATGATTTTGCCGGTCGAAACGTGCTTGAGCAATGTAGCCAGCACCTGCAACCTGGCGGACGACTCTACTTGGTTGCCAACAGGCATCTCGACTATCAGCCTACTCTGCGCCGTACGTTTGATCGAGTGGAAAAATTCGTCAGCAATGCTCGATTTAACATAGTACTGGCCCGAAAATTATGAACCCGGCGCCTCTATGCGAAAGTTGCATTGTGCGGGGTCTTGCGAGTATCTTGTCAGCCCTCTCGTTGCATTACAGCATCGAGATAACTCCATAACTTCAGAAGGAATACGTTTATGACTCACACCATGAAGACCCTGTCCCGCGCTACTCGAACAGGCCTGATTGCGCTCTTAGCAGTTGCCTTACCGATGTTGGCACAAGCAGCACACCATGAAGAACCCAAAGCGGAATCTCAAGCTGAAGCTCCAGCGGCTGGTCGTGCGGTAGCGATAGAAGCAGAAGCCGAAATCACCGCTATTGATCTTAAGACTCGCCAGATTACTCTGCGCGGACCCGCGGGCAGCACCTTCACGCTGCAATCGCAAGACAAAGCGATACCGCTAGAGGACGTAAAGGTCGGCGATAGTGTTGTCGTTACTTACATTGCGGCCATCGAGTCTGAGCTGCGAGTACCAACGGCAGAAGAGCTCGCTGCCCCATGGGTTGAGCTTGATGAAGAGGCCGTGTCAGAAGACGCCACTCAGCCCGGTATCGCTAATATGCGCGTCATCCGTGCAGTCGTTACCGTTGAAGGCATGAATCGTGAATCTGGCACCGTAACCATTAAAGATTCCTTTGGCATGGTACACGTCATTGGTGATGTGGAGCCGCAAAAAATGGAAGGCGTGAAACTCGGCCAAACTGTCGTGATCGTATTTGCAGAAGCTATGGCACTGACGCTGAAGAAGCAGGACAAAACAGAGTCATAAGCGACCATTGCCCGCCCCCGTTAGGTCTTCGAGGCGGGCAAATCCAGTTCAGGAATCGCATGCAAGTAGCCCAATGCCGTAAAAAATAAGGCACAGCGCAATGGCTCTTTGACCAGCTCCCTCAGGGCATCGCGATAACATAACAACTGATTGAAATACGCTGCGCTTTCCCTTGCTGCGAAAACATGCAGCGGCTCTTCTGTCGAAGGGCGACTGTTTTTATAATCTACGATCCATCGTTCTCCTGTCTCTTTATCGACAAAACTACGATCTATGATGATGTCACTGACGCGCCCGCGCCCGTCAATCACCGTGAGCGGCCATTCGCTGCGAGCATTAATGTGGTCGTTGGACAATACCCATCGCCCGCTGCTCGCGACCTGCAGTGATTGGGTTAAGGAACTCACAACCTGATTAAGCGCGCCCTCAAGCGAGCCACCCGACAAACCCTTCTGCTGTAGCGTCATGCGCCAACGCCGCTGATCTTCAGCGCTTATGGCTGTGGGCAGCGTTGAGCGCGCTGATAGCTGCTCGAGCGCAAGATGCACGACGGTACCAATACTGCGCTCAACATGGTTATCATAACGCGAGGAAATGTCTGTAACGTCTAGCGCTGAAGCTGGGGAGGATTGAACGGCTTTCACGGGTTCGGTATCGCGTCGCAGTCGTGTCAATAGGCGTCCACTGTTTACTGCACTGACTGCGCCCCGCGTGGTGGAAACTTCATGCACCGTCATCTCATGTTGCACGGTTTTCCATATAGGACTCAATAAGGTTTGCTTTGAGGGTGCACGAGGCAAACCGGTTTTTTCGTCCTGCCTGAAGCTCCACGTCAGTAGTAGGTGGCTCACTGCGCGAGTCGTACCCACGTAAAAAAGACGGGTGGTTTCCAGTAAAGATTTTTTCTGGCGCTGCGCACGAAGATAGTTATACAGCGTCGGAGTATCATCCGCACTGTGATCATCGGCCGCGAGTAAAAAAGAGCGGTCGCCCTGAGCGTTACTATGCTCGTCCCACAGCAGTATTTCCCGATTATCGCTGCGCGGAGACCGATTCAGCTGTGGAATAATCACCCGGTCAAACTCTAGACCCTTGGCTTTATGCAGCGTCATCAGTTTGACTTGACTGTCAGGATTTCCAGCGCTCATATACCGCTTCTGTAACCGCAGTAATAGCCAATTGACATCGAGGCCTACGCCCTCTCCTTCAGCCTGCTCAAGCAACTGTAGAAAATTTTCGGCATCCTCCAAGCCTTCAATCCCCACGGTACACGCAGGGCCGCCGAGTCCGACCCAGGCTTGTTCCACCCACACTCGCAAACCAAGCCGATCACGTTTTGCTCTCGCATCGGAAAGTACCGGAAGCGTGTGCCGCAGACGCAGACTAGCGTCATCACTGACTACCTGCAGCAGTTCAGCGCTGTGCAGGCACGACCAGATAGAAGTGTGCGGTGCCGCATCACCACAGCGTGCAACGGATAATAAATCAGCCAATTTTAGCCCACACCATGGCCCTCGCAGTAACGCTAACCAGGCCAGCCGATCAGTGTCACTGGCCAGAGCACGACAGAGATTCAGCATATCAGCAACCACAGGTGAGCTGGCCAAGGGGTCCAAATCGGCCGCATGATAACTGACGTCCAATTGTCTGAGACGCTTGATGATCGGCTGCAGATGACTTCGAGTTCGCCCCAACACGGCGATCGTATCGCACCCGTTTTCGACACACTGTTCAATTCTCGTGCAAATATAGTCGACCTCGTGAGCACGAGCATCCTCGCCACTGAAAGCATGCATCTCGACCGGCATTGGTTGCCCCTGCGCACGCACAGCATTCGCCGAGCTATAGCTGACCTGAGCCCGGTCAACATCATTGCTCGCCGGAAAAGCCTGGCTGAACGTTTGGTTCACCCACTCTACGAGACCTTTATCCGAGCGAAAGTTACAGCTCAACTCCAAGTGTCGGAGTGACACGCCGTTAAATCCCTCTCGTCGGGCCTTCAGAAAAAGACCGACGTTAGCGCCACGAAATCCATAGATGGATTGCATGCCGTCACCCACGATCATCAACGTTCTACTGCCTTCTGGATTTTCCGTATTGTACTCACCCCAGCCACGAGTAAGCTTACGCAAAAGCTCGTATTGATTAATAGCCGTATCCTGAAATTCATCAACCAATAGATGTTCAATCTGATAATCCAGACGCAGCGCTAACTCGGTGGGCGCGTCATCTTCCCCAAGTGCCTGCAGAGCAGATTGTGTCACCTGACTATAATCCACGACACCATACTTGCGAAAAACGAGTAAAAGCTGAGCCGCGAGCATCGGAAGTAACCGCGACAGATGCAACACCAGTTGCCAGGAAACGCTGTCTGGTTGTATCGCCGGCAGAATTCCGATGGATGCTAAGCGATCTTCTAACCCTTCTAACTGCTGCAACTCAGCCAGCATCGCTTTAAGGTCTTTTTTGCGCTCCTCAAGTTTACCTTTGCCTGCAGGAAAGCCTTCTCGCTTGGTACTGCTTTTGCGCCAGCTTCCGGTTTGCGTCAGAAGCAGCTTTTTGACACCCCGCCAACCCAATAAATCAGTGGCCGAAGTCCCAGGAAAACGTGCTGGCACCGCTTCTGAAAGGTTAGCCGCAGCATACTGTAAAAGCTCCAACAAGCCGGCCTCATAAGGCTTCAGCAAGGCAGCAACCGCGGCGAGCTCGTCATGTACAAGTAATTCCACCGCTTCCACTAGGTATGCACCCGAGGCCTCTGGTGCATGATCCACCCTAATATAATCATGCCACTGCTCTCGCCGACTCAGCATCGACACTAATAATTCCTGCAGACGATCCCAGTTGTTATCAAAGTGCAGTAGCAACGCCTCAATGTCGATCGCCAAAGGGTGGTCTTCGTCCAATAGCTTGTACAGCTCCAATACCGCTTCGCGGTAGAGTTGTGCAGCGTCGTCCACAACGTCTGCCTGACCACCAAACCGACTCAGTACAGGCATTTGCCGGACGAGCCCCGCACAAAAACTGTCGATCGTTTTAATATTGAAGCGCGAGATGTTTCGCAGTAGATCCCAACCATATTGCTCATCGGCCTGCAGGGCCTGCTCCGCGAGTGACCGAGTTGTCTTCTTGTGTGGACTATCGCACGCGGTCCCGTCCCGAGCAGACAGCAGTGCAGTCATTACACGTTCGCACATTTCTGCTGCCGCCTTTCGCGTAAACGTTATCGCCAGCACCTGCTCGGGGCGTCGAACTCTAGACAGTAAACTCAGATACCGCTGAATCAATAGTTCAGTTTTACCGGAACCGGCAGGAGCACTGACACAGAAACTGCGTGTGGGGTCTATTGCGGCCTCGCGGGCGGGCGCATCGATGACGACGCTCATTCTGACTCCAACTCCAAGATCTCCTGCTGTGCATCTATCCTGCACAGCGATTGCAATCCACACCAGGTGCAACTCGATGTACTAAGAGGATCGACCTGCGCGTCACCCGCTACAAACTCATTAGCGAGGCGTTCAAGGTTTTCTCGCCAGCGTGCATTCAGGGAAATCCAATCTTGCGCGTCCATCGCTGTCTTCACTGCACGCGGAATATCGGTACTGATGCCTGCAGCCGCCTCCACCGCGCCAAGGCCAATGTACCGACAAGCGCGCGGGCGGACTTGGGCAAAAGCCAATGCTGCAGCCCCGTCTGGTTCTGCTATGCTATATAACAGAAGCTGCGGTTTGGCAGGTCTCTCTCCAAGCCAATCGTGTACGTTGCTCTTACCGGATTTGTAGTCAATGATCACACGAGAGCCATCGGGCAATTGATCAACGCGATCCACGCGCAGACGAATCTTGAGGTGCGCCAACTCCAACGTAACGTCCTGCTCTCTTTGTACTACGACAAAAGTGCTCCGCTGACGCTCTACACCAAGCCATTCATGCAGCAGTGAGGCCAATCGTTTCGACTCCAGCTGCCAGTAAGACTCCCCAAGTCTTCGTCGCTGCGTCGCAGGGAATGCGTCTATAGCGGATTGCACCGCTCGCACAATAGTCTGATTCTCCGTCACCGGATTCAATGCCTGCAGCGCGGCGTGATCATCGATCTCACCCCAAAGCGCATAAAGTGCATCATGCAGCAATGAACCACGCTGGCCGGCTGACAACGCAACGACAAAAGAACCCAATGGCTCGACCTTCAATCGATGACGTGCAAACGCTCGAAAAGGACACTGTGACTGATCCTCTAACAGGCCACTGCCACCCCTAATTGCGGCTCGAGACTCTGCGTCTAAAGAAAGGCCTTCCTGATCGCGCAGTGTTTCTAATACGCCTGCGCTGCATTCCCTCGCCCAGTGCCTTGAGACCGATGGCGGCTCCGCGGCTGCCTCAATCACAACGTTATTCAGCAGTGCACTCGGCACGTCCGCAACCCCATCAATTTGACGACAATAGCTGGCATGCATCGCCTTACAGAGTCTTGCATATCCGTTCATCAGCGATTCGCTGAACTCCCATTCGCGCTCTGGGGTAGCATGTGGCATCTGCAATTGTGTCTGCAAGGAAACTGGAATAAACGGATTAGGGCGCGGGGAAGCTGGCCAGCTCATGCCTTGCATGCCGGTGAGCCACAAATGCTCAAAAGCGAGCCCTGCCGCCTCCAGAGGCCCTAGCACCTGAATCGGGCTGTCTTCAGTTTGCGGTTGGGATATCTGCCGGTGGCAACAATCACGCAGTAACTGCAACGCCTTTGCAAAGTGCATAGTGTCGCAGACGGCGTCAAACGTCTTAAACTCTTCGAGCGTACGCTGCCACAGTTCCAACTGCTGGTACTCCAGCGAATCAAGCCCCTGATCACCGGGCCAGCCAAACAGGGCCAGAATTTTGCTAAAATGATCGACCCAACGCGAGGGTAAGGCTGCTGGGCGCAACTCCCTCATTTCAGAAAGGCTGCGCAAGTATCGGCCCAGCACCAGTCCCTTTTCTTCCCCTAGACTCACGTTTGCCGCTGCGTAGCGCAGGTCGGCAATGACCAGTTCCTCACTGCCTTGTCCGTAAAGCGATGTCACGAAAAGCTGCGTAAGCGCAGTGTCTGCATCGGGTAGGACGAGAAATCGCGAGCGCAACACATGAACCACTGCAGGCACTGTCGTACGCTGCAGTCCCAATGCTAGCGTTGCGAGCGCATCGCGCACGAGAGGTGCCTGACCAAGAGCGATGCCGGTAGAGAAATTCACTGGCAAACTCGTGTAATTGTCACCAAGACAGTCGAACTCGCGCCGCAATCGGTACTCGAGCGGAATTCTATCGGTGCCCATATCGCTCAGCACGATACCAACGGTCGCCTTAGCGTCGCTGCGGTGAAGATTAGCAGCCCAGCTTGCTACTGCCCCCAACTCCGCCTGTTTATCGCTAAAGGACTGCGCACGGCACTCCGCCTGCGGTACCTCAGCGCTAAATCTGCTCACGTTCGCGCCCAATGACGCGAGGACCGAACGGACTAGTGGTGTAATGTCTTCAAACTCTATCAGTACCACGCGAGCGACGGGTAATTGACCCGCAATACTCAGCAATTGCGTGAGACAATCAACCGGCGTGCAGTGCCGTTGCTTGTTCAAACGCCGCTCAAACAATGCTAACCACTGCAGAAACGTGTCGCAATCCTGATCCAACTGGAACGACTGGCGCAGTCCTCGGTTAGTCATGTCGACCTGCCATCGACACAGCGTATCGCGCGCATGGCTGGCGATCTCTGCCGCGGCGTCAGGGCGCAGCAGATGGAAGTCAGCGGTCTGCTCCCCCTGCTCGATAATCACCTGCCGCCAGAGCTCCAGAGTCTGATTCGAGTCAAGGGGCATAAGAGGCGGCAAAAGCCCCAGGTTGACCGCCAACTCCCATTGCGCCAGTAACCAACCCTCTAGGGGCTGCACAGAAAGAGGCTCCCATACTCGCTCTCCGGCTGCCATGCGCTGAGCATCCCACTGGGCTTTGATGCGCCTCGCCAACCGGAAGTTGGGCGTTAGCAGTGTGCAGCCTTCGCTGATAAAATGCTCGAGCGGTGCGATATCGTAGAGGCCTTGGGCCAATTTACTCTCCTGAGACTCGGTTTACGTGCTTATGATACCTACACAAATCCTCGGCACTACTATAAAATCCAGCGCCCTGGGACGATTTGATAAGATAACGGCGCCCCAGCCCCGTCTAGCCTGAAAACGGCTGGAATCACTTTATCAGGTAACCAACGATGAGCAACATCGATGTTCACAATATCAACGTCGACTCGCAGGACATACTGATTACGCCTGAGCTATTGAAATCAGCTCTGCCAATGTCAGAATCCATTCACGATACACTTGCGGCAAGCCGAAAAGTGATTGAAGACATCTTGGATCGTCGAGATCCTCGCGTTTTTGTTGTGGTGGGCCCCTGCTCTATTCATGACCCCATCGCAGCGCTGGAATATGCCCACCGCCTGAAGGCGCTGGCAGACGAACTCTCGGACACCCTCTACATTGTGATGCGTGTTTACTTTGAGAAACCTCGTACCACTGTCGGCTGGAAGGGTCTAGTTAACGACCCCCACCTGAATGACTCTTTCAGAATCGAGGAGGGTTTACACATAGCCCGTAAATTGCTCTTGGATATCTTGGAGGTCGGCCTGCCAACGTCAACCGAGGCACTGGACCCTATCTCCCCACAGTATTTACAGGATTTAATCAGTTGGACCGCTATCGGGGCGCGCACCACCGAGTCGCAAACTCATCGTGAAATGGCCAGCGGCCTGTCCAGTGCTGTCGGGTTCAAGAACGGCACTGACGGCGGTCTGACCGTCGCCACCAATGCACTCAACTCAGTGGCCAACGCCCACCGTTTCCTGGGCATTAATCGTCAGGGGCAAGTGTCAGTATTCACCACACGAGGGAATGCCTATGGTCATATCGTTTTGCGCGGCGGAACGGCAGGACCTAACTATGACTCCGTCAATATTAGGCTTTGCGAAGAAGCATTAGAAAAAGCGGGTGTTTCCAAGAACATCATGGTCGATTGCAGTCACGCCAACTCCAGCAAGCAACCTGAACTCCAGCCATTGGTGATAGAGAATGTCGCCAATCAGATTTTGGAAGGCAATACGTCGATTATCGGATTGATGGTAGAGAGCAATATACATGCCGGGAACCAAGATATTCCGGCAAATCTAAACGACTTAAAATACGGCGTATCTGTCACCGATGGCTGCATCGATTGGGAAACCACTGAGGCCAGCCTGCGGGGTATGCGTGATAAATTGAAGGTGGCTCTGGTAGCGCGCTGCTAAAATCTGTTTAGGTAACTGCCAGAGCGTTGCTCAGTAATAGGCCTGTGAAGTATCGCTGTGGTCGGTAGTGTCCTGTACGCCTGTCAACTGTGGAATTTGCTCCAATAGGGTTTTTTCTACGCCACCCTTGAGGGTCTGATCCACCGCACTGCAACCTTGGCACCCGCCACCGAACTGCAGTATTGCAACCATGGTGTCGGTAATCTCTACCAAGCTCACTTCCCCCCCGTGAGACGCCAGCGCCGGGTTAACCTCATTGTGCAAGACGTAATTCACCCGATCTTCTAACGAACTATCATCATTGACCCTCGGCAACTTTGCGTTAGGGGCCTTGATAGTAAGTTGCCCACCCATCCTGTCCTTGGAATAGTCGACGAGTGCGTCTTCAAGGAAAGGAATGCTGCGCCCCTCATACCAGACCTTAAACTTCGCTAGCTCTACAACCTCATCACTGTCCTCCAGGTCATCTTCCCGGCAGTACGCAATACAGGTTTCCGCGCGGGACGTACCCGGCTGATTGATGAACACTCGAACACCCAGTGCCCCATCCTGCTTTAACAATAATTCCGCCAGATAATCCTGTGCCGATTCAGTAATGGTAACCATGGGATAATCGATTCCGAGTGATCTACTAAAGCATTATAGCAAAGTTGTATGCAAAGTGTGAAGCATCCCGAATAGTGGTCGTGAAACGCAGTCAAAACCTGTTAATATAGAGAGTTTTGCAGTGGCTGAAGACAGCCGCTTACACAACAGGACAAAGGCAGTCGAATGGCGATTCAAAAATCCGCTCCGGGGTTACTGGAGCAGGCCCTACAGGAGCGTATCGTAATCATTGACGGTGCGATGGGCACGATGATTCAAACAGAAAACCTGGTCGAAGCCGACTACCGTGGAGAACGCTTTGCCGACCATAAGTCTGACGTAAAAGGCAATAACGAACTGCTGAGCCTTACGCGACCCGATATTATCGCCAAAATACACCGGCAGTACTTAGAGGCCGGGGCAGACATTATAGAAACCAATACGTTTGGAAGTACTGCCGTTGCGCAAGGGGACTACAGCCTGGGTCATCTCGCGTCAGAACAAAATCTTGAATCTGCTAAAATTGCCCGCAAAGTAGCCGATGAGATTACTGCAAAAACGCCTGACAAGCCTCGCTTTGTCGCAGGCGTGCTCGGGCCTACCCCTAAAACAGCCTCTATCTCGCCAGATGTGAATGATCCAGGCGCTCGCAGTATCAGTTTTGATGCGTTACGCATTGACTACGCCAATTCAACCCGCGCCCTTATTGCCGGCGGTGTTGACCTTATTTTGATCGAGACCATTTTTGATGCGCTCAACGCCAAGGCCGCCATCTTTGCTGTTAAGGAAGTCTTCGAAGAGCTGGGCCAGGAATTGCCGCTTATGATCTCAGTAACCTTTCCCGACATCAGTGGGAGGATATTGTCAGGACAAAATCCAGAGGCGTTCTGGAATGCAGTGGCACATGCGCAGCCCTTAATTATCGGCAGTAACTGTGGTCGACGCTACAAGGAAGTACGCCCCTTCATAGAAGACTTATCCAATGCCTCCGACTGCTATTTCAGTGCGCATCTTAACGCGGGCCTGCCCAATGCTTTTGGGGAGTTCGACGAGACCCCAGAGATCATGGAGCAGGACTATCGAGAGTTCGCAGAACGTGGGTTTCTCAATCTGGCGGGAGGATGCTGCGGTACCACTCCTGCCCATATCCGAGCGATCGCCCATGCGTGCGAGGGTGTAAGACCGCGCTCACTGCCCCAACCTGAACCCGCCTGCCGCTTGAGCGGTTTAGAGCCCTTCAACATTATCGCAGACACCTTGTTTGTCAATATTGGTGAACGATGCAACGTTACCGGCTCCGCAAAATTTAAGCGTCTAATACTCGATGGATACTATGATGATGCACTCGCAGTTGCGCGCACACAAGTGGAGGATGGGGCACAAATTATCGACATTAATATGGATGAGGGCATGCTGGACTCTGAAACGGCCATGGTTACCTTCCTAAATTTGGTCGCCTCTGAACCCGACATTTCTCGGATTCCTATTATGGTGGACTCATCCAAATGGAATGTCATTGAGGCTGGGCTAAAGTGTATACAGGGTAAGGCTGTGGTCAATTCAATCAGCCTTAAAGCCGGGGAAGAAGAATTCCTAACGCAAGCCAGTTTGTGCCAGCAATACGGGGCCGCTGTGGTGGTGATGGCTTTCGATGAGAATGGTCAGGCAGATAACCTGCAGCGACGCAAGGATATCTGCAAGCGCTGCTATGATCTTCTCATTGAAAAGCTCGATTTCAATCCGAATGACATTATCTTCGATCCCAACATATTTGCGGTCGCTACCGGTATAGAAGAACACAACAACTACGCAGTCGAATTTATAGAAGCCACACGCTACATCAAAGCGGAGCTGCCCGGCGCACTGGTGTCCGGTGGCGTCTCCAATGTCTCCTTCTCCTTCCGCGGTAATGATGCCGTGCGTGAGGCGATTCACTCTGTGTTCCTGTACCACGCCATTAAGGCGGGCATGGACATGGGCATCGTCAATGCAGGCCAACTGGCAGTCTATGACGAGCTCCCAAAAGATTTACGTGAGGCCGTGGAAGACGTCATCCTTAACCGACGCGATGATGGCACTGAGCGCTTGCTGGACGTTGCCGATCGCTATCGCGCTACAGGCGGAGGCGAGGCGAGAGTCGAAGACCTGAGCTGGCGCGAGCAGATTGTAGAAAAGCGATTAGCCCATGCGCTGGTTAAAGGCATTACCACGTGGATCGTCGAAGATGCAGAGGAAGCCCGACAAAAATTCGATCGACCGATTCAAGTGATTGAAGGTCCGCTGATGGATGGCATGAACATCGTCGGTGATTTATTTGGTGACGGGAAGATGTTTCTCCCTCAAGTGGTGAAAAGCGCCCGCGTGATGAAACAGGCGGTGGCGCATCTACAGCCTTATATTGAGCTGGAAAAAGACGGCGGTAATTCCACTAATGGGAAGATACTGATGGCGACCGTCAAAGGCGATGTGCACGATATTGGCAAAAATATCGTCGGCATTGTGTTGCAGTGCAATAATTTTGAGGTCATCGATCTCGGCGTTATGGTGCCGTGTGAAAAAATCCTTCAGGTTGCCAAGGATGAAAATGTCGACATTATAGGTCTCAGCGGATTAATTACACCTTCGCTGGACGAAATGGTACATGTCGCAAGCGAGATGCAACGATTGGACATTAACGTGCCGCTGATGATTGGCGGGGCGACAACGTCCAAGGCGCACACAGCGGTCAAAATTGATCCACAGTATGACCGTGATGTCATTGTGTATGTCCCCGATGCCTCGCGCAGTGTCGCCGTTGCAACACAGCTACTTGGTTTGGCCAAGACTAAGTTTGTTAGCGATCTTCATGATGAATATATTGTAGTGCGCGAGCGTGTGGCTAACCGCAAGCCCCGTGAGCGAGAGATCCCCTATACGGCGGCGGTGGCAAACGCACTGCAGCTAGAGTGGAATACCTATCAGCCTCCTCGACCCACATTTATTGGTACCCGAGTATTTGACAACTTCCCGCTGGCGGAGCTCGTGGAGACAATCGACTGGACGCCTTTTTTCATAACATGGGAACTGGCGGGAAAATTCCCGAAGATACTTGACGATAAGATTGTGGGCGAGCAAGCAAGAGAGCTCTATCGAGATGCGCAGGTCATGCTGACGCGTATCGTCGACGAAAACCTTTTGGTTGCCAAGGCGGTTGTCGGATTTTGGCCCTGTGCCAGAACGGGGCCGGATGACCTTGCTGTCTATGCAGACGACTCGCGCACCGAAGTCATCGAGACCCTGCACCACCTAAGACAGCAAACAGAAAAACAAGGTGGCAGGCCAAACGCCTCCCTTGCAGACTTTGTTGCGCCAGTTGACATGCAGGCCAAAGACTTTATAGGGGGTTTTTGTGTTACGGCTGGCCACGGCGTAGATGCATTAGCGGCTGAATTCGAGGCACAACTTGATGATTACAACAGTATTCTGTTGAAGTCGCTAGCAGATCGCTTGGCTGAGTCTTTTACCGAGTACTTGCACCGCCTAGTGCGCCAGGAACTATGGGGTTACGATTCTGACGAGTCGCTCAGCACGCAAGAGTTGATCAGTGAAGGTTATCGAGGCATTCGCCCGGCACCCGGCTATCCAGCGTGTCCGGACCATACTGAAAAAGCCACACTCTTTAAACTGCTGAATGCTACCGAAGCCTGTGATGTCAGCCTGTCGGAGAATTACGCTATGACCCCTGCGTCCTCAGTCAGCGGATTCTACTTTTCTCACCCGCAGGCGCGCTACTTTGGTGTGGGTAAAATCGGCAAGGACCAGGTAGAAGACCTCGCTCTGCGCAAAGCTGAGCCCGTCGACGTTACGGAACGCTGGCTGCGTCCGAACCTCAACTATTAATGGGAGTGCTGTATGGACGATAACGAGAGTGAGCAGCCTGAAGCCTCAAATGACAAAGCATCACTTAATCCACTTCAGATTATCGGCAGCGTATTTGCCGCTGGCTTGGGGGTGCAGAGCAGTAAGAACAGGGAACGAGATTTCAAGCAGGGGAATATAGGCGCATTTGTCGCAGCCGGCATTGTCTTTACACTGCTATTTATCGTCTGCATAGTCACGATTGTTCAGGTGGTGATCACAAATGCTGCAACCTAAAGCCGCCAAGTCGGTGATCACATTACTCAAGAGGGCATACCAGACAGCCATAAATACATCGAAAATACGGCGATAGCAATAATGGCTGTCACCGCAATAGCGTCGGCGATACCGTCCTCATCGCGCTCTGAATTCAATGGGTCAGACATTTACTACTCCGGTAAAAAAGATCAGCTAAGGGCGCATTATAGCATCAATTACAGTAATCCCAAGCGGTTAGGACACCCCTGTTCGATTTTCCTAAACTTGTACTTTTTGAATCTAACCTTATGAATATTATGACTATTTATTAGTCCTTTTTTTCTGATAAAATAAAGGCTCCAGCAGCAGCCCTCAATAGTGTCCCGCACACAGATTCAGGAACCCTAAATGTACGTTTACGACCAACACGACCAGAAGATTATCGATGAGCGCGTGGCCCAGTTTCGCGATCAGACTGCTCGGTTTCTGGCCGGCGATATCTCTGATGGAGAATTTTTGCCACTACGTCTACAAAACGGCCTATACCTGCAGCGCTTGGCTCCCATGCTGAGGATCGCTGTACCGTACGGTCTTATGAACAGTATTCAGCTTCGCAAGTTAGCTGATATTTCCAGAACCTACGATAAAGGTTATGTCCACATCAGTACGCGACAAAACGTTCAGCTAAACTGGCCTCTGCTGGAGGAAGTCCCCGACATCCTTGCTGAACTTGCGACGGTGCAGATGCATGCTATTCAAACCAGTGGTAACTGTATTCGTAATACCACTACTGATCAGTTTGCAGGAGTCGCCTCTGACGAACTGGAAGACCCTCGCCCCTACTGCGAAATCATTCGACAGTGGTCAACACTGCATCCCGAGTTTGCCTTCTTGCCGCGCAAATTTAAGATCGCGGTATGCGGCTCCACCCAGGACCGTGCCGCCATCCACTATCATGATATCGGTATTGAACTAGTCGCCAATGATGACGGCGAAATTGGGTTAAAAATTCTAGTCGGCGGCGGTCTTGGCCGGACGCCCGCAATTGGCTCTGTCATTTGTGAATGGTTGGATAAAAAACATTTGCTGACCTATCTGGAAGCCATCCTGCGAGTCTATAACCAACATGGGCGCCGGGATAACAAGTACAAAGCGCGTATTAAAATTTTAGTCAGGGCCATGGGTATCGATGCCTTTCGAGAGGCGGTGGAGGAACAATGGACTGCCTTAAAGAATGGGCCTTCTACCCTCACGGAGGAAGAAATAATCAGGGCCCGCTCATTCTTTCGCGACCCTGCTTATCAGACGCTGGACACTGCCCTGGCGATATCTCAGCTCGAAGATGATTGCATGCGTGATCCAATTTTCGCTAATTGGATCACTCGAAACACTCAAGACCACCGTCTGCCTGGTTATCGAATAGTGACGCTATCACTTAAAGCAACAGGCTTCGCCCCCGGAGATATTACAGCCGAACAACTCGAGCTACTGGCCGAACTATCAGACGTCTACGCTTTCGGTGAGATTCGAAGCACACACCAACAGAACATGGTGCTGGGAGACGTTCAGATTTCTGCACTCTATGCACTTTGGCAGAGACTGCAAGCAGCAGGATTAGCCACTCCGAACATTGGATACCTCACTGACATTATTTGCTGTCCCGGCGGCGACTACTGCTCGCTGGCCAATGCAAAGTCGCTACCCATCGCAGAGGCCATCCAGACCCGCTTCGATGATCTAGACTATGTCTATGACCTCGGGCCACTGGAACTCAATATCAGTGGCTGCATGAACGCCTGTGGCCACCATCATGTGGGCCAGATTGGCATTTTGGGCGTGGACAAAAAGGGCCAAGAATTCTATCAAATTTGTTTGGGCGGTAATCAGGCAAAAGATGCGTCTATAGGCAAGATACTAGGGCCGTCCTTCCAGCAGAAAGACGTACCAGAAGTGATCGACAACATCCTTTCTACTTATGTCACGTTGCGCCAAGAGGAAGAGAGCTTCCTGGACACTTACCGGCGTGTCGGGATCCACCCGTTCAAGGAGCGAGCATATGCCAAGGCTGATTAAGCATGGCAGCATCATCGACGACGCATGGCAGCTTATGGATCCGGACTGCACGGTTCCAGCGCCTGATCAGATTTGTAACCTCGACCAATGGCTGCAGCTCGGCGATAAAAATGGCAGCGCGGTGCAACTGGAACCCGGCCAAGACCCCAGTTGTCTGTTCGGCGCCCTCGAGGACATTGATCTGCTAGTGATCAATTTTCCTATTTTTACCGATGGCCGAGGATTTTCATACGCACGCGACGCGCGCGAGCATGGCTACCAAGGCGAACTGCGCGCCAGTGGGCACTTTATCCGCGATCAGCTCACCTACTTGCAACGTTGTGGTTTCGATGCCTTTCAGATGGCCGATGATTCACATCTAGACGCGGCGCTAACAAGTCTGATGGATTTTACGGAACACTACCAAGCCGCCATCGACCAGCCGCTGCCACTTTTTCGTCGTCGGTCATAAATACCGCCTACGTTTCTATCTGCCGACGATTTGTTTACACTCACAATAAGGCTAACGCGGAAGCACTATAAATGGACTTCAGCAGCATTACCTTTTCATTTTTTTTGATATTCACTGGGGCGGCCCTGTTCGCCTCCGTGGCTCTGTACACTCGTCAGCCCCTGATTATTGCGTACATCGCGCTGGGTGCATGTATTGGTCCTTATGGCCTGTCCTTGGTCACCGACCTCGATCTGCTCTCTGATATTGGGCACGTAGGCATTATTTTTCTATTGTTCCTGCTAGGCCTGGATATGCAGCCTCAGGCATTGTGGGTTACCTTAAGAAAGTCGGTATTGGTTGCCGTATTCAGCTCGTGTATTTTCCTACTGGGTGGATGCGCTGTGGCGTCTCTCTTTGGCTATTCCATCATCGACAGTCTTGTCATTGGTGCAGCGATGATGTTTTCGTCAACCATCATAGGTATTAAGCTCCTACCCACGACCGTTCTGCACCATCGCCACATCGGCGAACTGATGATTGGACTCTTATTGTTGCAGGATCTACTCGCTATTATCGTGCTCATGGTTTTACTGAGTGCTAACTCAGGTGACAGCATGGGCACCAAGCTTACTGTTTCACTGCTAAGCCTGCCTCTCCTGGCTGGGGCTGCATTATTAGTCGTGCGTTTTGTGCTGCTGCCGCTGATCACCCGCTTCGATAGCTTTCATGAATATATTTTTCTTTTAGCGATAGGCTGGTGCCTGGGCATGGCAGAGGCCGCCAGTGCTCTGGGACTTTCGGCCGAAATCGGAGCTTTTATTGCCGGCGTCACGATTGCGACGAGCCCGATCTCCCAATACATCGCAATCAACTTGAAGCCACTGCGTGACTTTTTCCTTATTCTATTCTTCTTCTCGGTAGGCGCTCGGTTCAATCTTGCCCTACTGCACCAAGTGCTCGTGCCCGCTCTATTGCTTGCTGCGCTAGTACTCGGCCTAAAACCGGTGGTATACCGCTACCTCCTGAAAGGGGTCAGTGAAAAGGGCAGCATGGGGTGGGACCTGGGCTTCCGGCTGGGTCAGGCCAGTGAGTTCTCTTTGCTTATCGCCTACGTCGCTATAGGTGGGGCACTCATTTCGCAGCAGGCCTCTCTGCTAATTCAGGCCACTACGATTATTACACTCCTAGTGTCCTCCTATATCGTCGTGCTGAACTACCCTACCCCTATTGCCGTCGCAGATCACCTGAGACGGGACTAATAAAAGGCAAAAAAAAACCGACCGCAAAGGCCGGTTTTATCGAGAACATGGTATTGCCTAGAGTTGCGCTTCCAACTCAGGCAAGGCCTCAAACAGATCTGCTACCAACCCGTAATCTGCCACCTGAAAAATTGGCGCATCCTCATCTTTGTTAATTGCCACAATCACTTTGGAATCCTTCATACCCGCCAAATGCTGAATGGCGCCTGAAATACCCACCGCTATGTATAAATCAGGCGCTACAATTTTTCCTGTCTGACCCACCTGCATGTCATTAGGCACAAACCCCGCATCAACCGCTGCTCGCGAGGCACCAATCGCGGCTCCAAGCTTATCGGCAATGCCATCAAGCAATTTGAAGTTTTCACCGTTTTGCATGCCTCTACCACCAGAGATAACCACTGAGGCAGCGGTCAATTCGGGCCGTTCGGACACTACAACCTCTTCTCCGACGAACGAAGATGTCCCTGCGTCGTGCACAGCATCTAGCGCTTCGATAACAGCAGACCCGCCCTCAGCAGGCACACCGTCGAACGCAGTGGTTCGCACGGTAATAACCTTTTTGGCATCAGAGCTTTGCACCGTCGCTATGACGTTACCCGCATAGATGGGACGCTGAAAGGTGTCAGCAGATTCCACCGAGGTAATGTCAGAGATTTGAGCAACATCGAGCAGCGCCGCTACCCGCGGCAAAAAGTTCTTACAGTTTGGAGTCGCTGGCGCCAATATATTCTCATAGCCGGCCGCTACCTCGGCGATTAACAGGCTAACGTTCTCAGCCAGCTGATGTTCATAGACGGCATTATCGGCTACTAACACCTTGCCAACCCCTGGCACAGCCGCAGCAGCTGTAGCAACCGCAGCACAATTAGCCCCTGCTACCAGTATGTCAATCTCGCCGCCCATAACCTGAGCCGCTGCCACAGCATTGAGGGTGGACACCTTCAGACTACTGTTGTCGTGTTCCGCAATTACCAGAGTACTCATGATATTATCTTCGCCTCGTTCTTCAGTTTATCGACCAACTCTTCTACATCCTTAACCTTAATCCCAGCCTGACGCTCTGCTGGAGCCTGCACTTTTACCTGGGTAATGTGAGAAGTCACCGCAACACCCAAGTCATCAGGCGTATAGACATCCAGTTGCTTCTTCTTAGCCTTCATAATATTCGGTAACGAGGCATATCGGGGCTCGTTAAGTCGAAGATCAGTCGTCACTATAGCGGGAAGGTTCAGGCTGACTGTCTGTAAGCCACCGTCAATTTCACGTATGACACTGACCTTGTCACCCTCAATTTCGATTTTGGAAGCAAACGTACCTTGGCCCATATTGGCCAGCGCACCCAACATTTGCCCGGTCTGATTATTATCGCCATCAATAGACTGCTTGCCTAAGATAACCAGCTGTGGCTGTTCTTTATCGACAACGGCTTTTAACAGCTTGGCAACGACCAGCGGCTCTACTTTGCCCTCAGTTTCGACCTGTATGCCTCGATCAGCACCCAGCGCCAATGCAGTGCGTATCTGCTCTTGACAGCTTTTGTCGCCAACGGAAACAGCGATAACTTCGGTAGCAATACCGGCTTCCTTCAGGCGCACGGCTTCTTCCACAGCAATTTCACAAAAAGGGTTAATAGACATCTTGACGTTGTTCAGATCAACATCAGTACCATCGGCTTTGGCGCGGACTTTGACGTTATAATCAACGACACGCTTTACAGCAACAAGAACCTTCATGGATTCTCCATAGATTTTTCAGGTGATTTTAATGGGCTGCAGCGGTGCGAAACGCTAAGCCCTAGCTAACTTGGCGAGGTATGTTGCCCATAAATATGCGCTGGGTCAAGACCCATAAAAGCGGTCAAAGCACTTGGCACCAATCTTGCGCTGTATTTTCTCTATTCAACGGATTTATAGTTTCTAATCGTTAAAAATTATATACTTACGGTCTTTCTAGAGATACGGCCAAGACACTGGCCCCAGAACGACGATAAGAGGACAGCGCAGTGGAACGTGAATCTATGGAGTTCGATGTTGTAATCGTAGGCGCTGGCCCTTCAGGCTTGTCTGCTGCCTGTCGGATTATGCAGCTGGCAAAGGAAAAAGATCAAGAAGTCACCGTGTGTGTCGTAGAAAAAGGCTCAGAGGTCGGCGCCCATATACTGTCCGGTGCAGTCCTCGAGCCTCGCGCGCTAAACGAGCTCTTTCCCAATTGGGAAGAGTTGGGCGCGCCGCTAAAAACCAAAGTAAAAGAGGACAATTTTTTCTTATATCTGAGCCAAAAGAGTGCCATAAAGCTGCCAAACTTTATGATTCCCAAACCGACACATAATGAAGGCAATTACATTGTCTCAATGGCCAACGTTTGTCGCTGGCTGGCGGAGCAAGCTGAAGGGTTAGGCGTGGAAGTCTACGCTGGATTCGCTGCGGCTGAAGTCCTCTACCATGGCGATGGGCGGGTCAAGGGTATCGCGACAGGTGATATGGGTATCAGTGCCACTGGAGAGCATAAAGACAGTTACATGCTAGGCATGGAGCTGCATGCAAAATATACCTTATTTGCTGAAGGCTGCCGCGGACACCTTGGAAAGCAGCTGATTGAGTCGTTTTCGCTAGATGATGGCAAAGACCCTCAGCATTACGGACTCGGTATTAAGGAAATCTGGGAAATCCCTCCAGAGAAGCATGAAGAGGGACTCGTTATTCACGGGCTTGGTTGGCCTTTGAGTGAAAGTAATTCCAGTGGAGGGGCGTTCATGTACCACGCTGAGAACAACCAATTATTCATAGGCCTGATTGCAGACCTCAATTATAGCAATCCATACATGAGCCCATTTGAAGAATTTCAACGCTGGAAGCACCACCCCGAGACACTCAAATACCTCGAGGGAGGCAGCCGCCTTGTGTATGGTGCCCGCGCAATTACAAAAGGGGGCCTCAACTCATTACCGAAAATGCACTTTCCCGGGGGACTGCTCATCGGGTGTGATGCTGGCACCTTGAACAGCGTTAAAATCAAGGGCAATCACACCGCGATGAAGAGTGGAATGCTCGCAGCAGAGGCTGTATTTGAGGCGCTTATTCAGGGTGATTCCGCTCCGGCTGACCTGCAATCCTATGCAGACAAAACGGCTGCCTCTTGGCTACATGAGGAACTGTACACTACCCGCAATTTTTCTGGCTTTATGCACAAGTTCGGTATGCTAGCGGGTTTGGCCATGGTGTGGATGGATCAGAACATCTTTGGCGGCAAACTGCCGTTCACCCTTAACGATGCCACGCCCGATTATGCGGCCATCAAACCGGCCGCGAAGTGCAAGAAAATTGAATACCCAAAACCTGATAACATCATCAGCTTTGATCGTTTATCCTCGGTTTTTCTGTCTAATACCAACCATGAGGAAGATCAGCCTTGCCATCTCACACTCATTGACCCTGACGTGCCTATAGCAACGAACTTACCTCTCTATGACGAGCCAGCACAGCGCTATTGTCCAGCCGGCGTCTATGAGATCGTCGAAAATGCCGAAGGTCAGCGTTTCCAGATCAACGCTCAGAACTGTGTGCACTGCAAGACTTGTGATATCAAAGACCCGTCACAAAATATTGTCTGGGTAACACCGGAAGGCTTTGGCGGACCAAATTACCCCAACATGTAAGCGCCCTGCAGTGGGCCATGGATGGTGAGCTTTAGTCGGCCCCAAGCGGAAATACATAGGTGCCGGACGCGATAACCTCAACGCCATCTACGGACGCCGCCATACCTACCAGCCTATACCAGGCAGGGCGCGCAGAGAGTGCGGTCAGCCCGTTAGCAACTTTTACCGCCGCTATACCACCCACGGTGGTGTCAAGGAACAGTGGGTGTTCTTCGCCGACTATAATCTCCCTACCCGTGCTTAACGTCGCCTTGATAATCTGTTCACCCGCCACCATCTGGGTATCGAAATCAATGATGAGCAGAGCGTGCAGCTCAACCTCGATACGCCACTTTTCAGTAGGCGTCACTAAGTAGTATTCGCCATCCTCTTCACGCCTCAGGATGCTAGAAAACAGGTTAACCAGGGACTGACGCTCGATTTTAGAGCCGTCATGGTACCACTCGCCCTGTGCATTGATGTGGATCGAAATATCACCACTTAAGGGCGGGTGCCACAGATGCAATGGTGGCGACTCATAATTTCTTCCGGATTTGACTTGGGTCTCCAGCGATTCAAGCGGAGCTTTCATTATTTCTACCTCTGGTGCTTGAGCAGCGACAACAAAACGGCCTCCTCACGCATTGCGCTTGGAGTTTCGATCACTGCGCTCGCCGATTAATCTTGATTGCTCACGCTATTCTCATATCAGCAAATAGCCACTTTGGGGGCTGCAGTATTATGCCCCCTGTAAGCTTAGGTCCTCGCGTCAAAAAGCGGTGCCTGTGAACACAATACAGAGGCTGCTGGCAAGGGCAGGACTAAACCCACAGAATCTCTGAGACAACACTCAGCGGTTTAGCGGCGTGCTTATGCAGCACAGTCGCCTATTAAGCGAACGTTAATGACACCATCCAATGCGCGCATTTTTTCCAATACATGAATTTCCGGTTGTGTGCCAATATCAATCAGATTGTATGCAAGCTCATCACGACTCTTATTGAGCATGTCGATAACATTGATGTTTTCGTCTGCCAAGATAGAGAGAACATTGCCAAGAACCTTAGGGATATTCTCGTTGGTCAGCGATAAACGGCAACCGCTCTCACGCTCCAACTGCAAGGCCGGAAAATTAACCGAGTTGCGAACGTTTCCGTTTTCCAAGAAGTCTCGCAACTGCTCGGCTGCCATGATGGCACAGTTCTCTTCCGCTTCATCTGTGCTTGCTCCAATATGCGGCATCAGAATCACATCATTACGGGGAATGAGAGCTGGCGTAGGAAAGTCAGCAATGTATTTACGCAATTGGCCGGTTTCCAGTGATTTTAATAACGCCGCCTGATCTACAATCTCCTGACGTGCAAAATTAAGCAGACAGGCTTCAGGCTGCATCACATCTAACAATTGCGCATTGACCAAACCCCGCGTTGAATCCAAGACGGGCAAATGCAGGCTAATATAGTCACATCGTGCGAACAATGCGGCCAAAGTGTCGGCCTTTTGAACTTGGCTCGACAATCGCCACGCAGCTTCCACGGACAGGGCTGGATCAAAACCGATAACCTTCATTCCTAGCGTTAATCCCATCTCGGCGACTAATGATCCGATAGCGCCAAGGCCAACAACCCCGAGTGTCTTACCGACTAATTCGCTGCCTTTAAACTTCTTTTTATGCGTTTCAAGAACTTTATTCAGTTCGCTTTCGTCCTGAATACTGTGCAGTGTGCTGACATAATCAATGCCATCGATAACACCACGTGAACCGAGCAATAGTCCTGTAGCCACTAACTCTTTAACGGCGTTAGCATTAGCGCCTGGAGAATTGAATACTGGAATTCCTCGAGCGGTGCAGGCTGCCACTGGAATATTATTCACACCTGCACCCGCGCGCGCTATCGCCAAAACGGATGCAGGAATATCTCGCTCTTGAAGCTTATAACTGCGCAGTAGTATTGCATCTGGATCTGTGAGCTCAGTTGCCACCTCATAGCCACCACGAGGGAGCCGCTCCAGACCCTTGGATGACATCTGGTTTAGCGTCAGTATCTTTCTTAGCATGTTTTCCTCAGGTCAATATTTACAGTATCGAAATTTTGGCACGTTCACGTAATCCGCGCTGGTACTCGATGTCAATTAATCGTCCCGCTTCAGTCGCTAATAGCTGCTGAAACTGCGCTTGCTCTTGGGTCGGCAAGGATTTGAACTCACCAGCGGTTACACTCAACAGTTCAATCACGACAGCGTCGCCGTTCGGCATCGATATAAAGTCAATTGATGCAGCACCCGCAGTCGGTAACGGTAACTGAAAAGTGCGGCCTAGAATTTCAGGGGACAGCAAAGTATTGCCTCGATCAATACCCAGCTCAACTTTCAACTCATACTGCTGCGCATCCGCGAACTTATCTGCTGTAAGCCCATCATGCATCTCCTGCAACGCATGATTGGCTTCAGACAATACCGCCAATCGGGCCGTTTCTTCAACCAGCGCAGCCACAACCTGCGCTCTTACAGCTGACAACGCCTTTATCTCCGGAATATTATGCTTGCGAACGCTTAAGACGACAAAATTGCTTCCGGCCAATTCAATGACTTCGCTGTTATTCCCCGCTAATAATACGTCATCAGAGAACGCTGCAGTCAATAGAGAGGGATTGGAGAATAACCCTTCCGCTTGTGAGCGCGAAACAACATCGGCCTGTTCAACCGATAGATTAAGCTCCTCTGCCGGATTACGTAGGTCTTCTGCATTGAATGACAGGTCTCTGAGAGACTCCACAGTCAGCAGCAACGTTTCCCGCGCATCGTCTTCTTGAATGGTGTTTTCCAGCGCAGAGCGCATGTCTTCAAGGCTGGGAGCTTCGGCCTGTTTGCGTTCTGTGACCAAAATCAAATGCGTGCCAGCGTCTGTTTCTAAAGGGTTCGAGACAACGCCTGGCTCCAGCTCAGCGACGACAACCTCCATCTCATCAGGAAAAGCCTCACCACTGGTGTAGCCTAAGTCGCCTCCCTTATCTACGGAGCCAATATCGTCGGAGAACTGCTTTGCTACATCAGCAAATGCCATCCCTGCAGCGAGTTTCTCCTGCGCCGATGCAACACGCTGCTGGACGCTACTGTCTTCGTCAGTCTCAAAGAGAATATGAGATACGCGATTCTGTGTTTGGTACTGCAGGTCCTGCTTAGCTTGTTCGTAAGCGCCCAGAATAGCAGCCTCGCTCACCGGCTTACGATAGTCGTCAAGCGTTAGCTCTAGGTAGTCGAGGTCTAAGGACTCCAGAGTACGAAACGCCTCCTGATGGTCGAGATAATACGCATTAATATCAGCGTCAGTAGGAGGCGAAATCGAAGTGAACTTCTCTAATGGTATGGTGAAAAAATTCAAATCACGCTGCTCCAAGATCACTTGAGAGTTGAGTTCTAGCTCTGAAGAAGTCACAAATTCGCTGCCAGCGACACCACTGCGCAGCTGAGAAAGAAGCATATCTTCACGCAAACCTTGTTTGAAAGAGCTGGGAGTATAGCCCGCACTGGAAAGTACACTCTTGTATACATCAGGCGAAAATCTTCCGCCGACCTGAAACTGCTGCATACCTCCCACGACAGCACCAATGTCGATTTCTGATATGACAAGCTTTAACGCTTGCGCTGACTGCATCAGTAACGCTCGATTAATCAGTGACTCCAGGGCTTGGGGGGCAAGGCGCTCGTCGTCAAGCATTGCTGGATCAAACTGATCGCCCATCATGGAAATGAGGCGACGCTTCTGTGTGTCCAAGGCCTGCTGTAACTGCTGCGGGTATATCAGCTCACCGTTAACGTCCGCAATTTCATTATCTCCCCCACTCACTAAAATGGACTGAATGCCAAAAAAAGCAAACGAGATCACGATGATTCCTATGATAATCTTGGCGGCCGTGCCCTGTGTATGCTGACGTATGTCCTGAAGCATGAGTAATACTCGCAAAGAATAAACAAAAAAGCGCACGTGAGCGTGCGCTTTTCGTTAAAGCCACATGCCGCCCACTGGACGACACTAGATGTTATCGTAGGTCGCTAGACGACCTACGACGACATTTTCCTGTTTATTTGTCGTTTACCGCATCTTTCAATGCTTTACCGGCCTTGAAACTGGCCACGTTGGACGCCGCAATTTGGATTGTGGCACCGGTTTGAGGGTTACGGCCACTGCGAGCATTACGATGCTTTACAATAAAAGTCCCGAAACCCACGAGAGCGACCTGCTCACCGTTTTTCAGCTCTTGAGTAATACTGTCCAGCACGGCATCCAGTGCACGACTAGCGGAAGCTTTTGGCAAATCAGCTGCCGTTGCGATTGCGTCAATCAGTTCAGTTTTATTCACAATTATCCCCTTGAAAGTTAAAACCTCAAAACAGTATGTTACCCCTTAGTAGAGGGGAGTGCAGCCTTTAATAAAGCTGTTCTTGTCATTTTTTAATCAAGGCTGTAAGCGGCTTGCCACCCTGGCAGAGTCAAAAAACACCGCGAATCCTCTATTAAGACTCTATACCAGAGCACGAATGCCGGTCAATAATCTTGAGCCGGTTAATGGGTATTAATGCGATTATTGTCGTCATTATCGCTATTGGGCGATGCCCCGACAGGATTTGCCAGAAACTCTTCGTCGCTTAGCGGATCAGGCATCGTTTCCAAGGCCAATGCTAACACCTCATCAATCCACTTTACGGGTCGAATATCGAGGTCCTCTTTAATGTTATCCGGCACCTCCTTCAGGTCTCGTTCATTTTCCTTGGGGATAATGACCGTCTTAATACCGCCTCGCCGAGCCGCTAGAAGCTTCTCTTTCAGGCCACCGATAGGCAGTACTTCTCCACGCAAGGTGATTTCACCTGTCATTGCCACATCAGACCTAACGGGAATACTGGTAAGTACTGAGACCAAAGCAGTGCACATGGCCACGCCGGCACTGGGGCCATCTTTAGGTGTAGCCCCTTCGGGCACATGAATATGTACGTCGTGATTTTCGTGGTAATTCGCTGGTATACCTAGCATTTGAGATCGACTGCGAACCACCGTAGTGGCAGCCTGAATAGACTCCTGCATCACATCGCCCAAAGACCCTGTCTGCACATGGCGACCTTTGCCTTTAATAGCGACCGCTTCGATGGTCAATAGCTCTCCACCTACCGACGTCCACGCCAGACCAGTCACCTGACCAATCTTGCTGGTTTCTTCAGCGATGCCGTAGTTGCACTTCCTCACGCCGAGCAAATCTGGCAGCATTGCTGCCGTTACCGTGGCGCCAGAAACAGCCTCGCCCAGGGCAAATGCCTTGACCATTTTACGGCAGACCTTTGCGATCTCTCTGTCGAGGGAACGGACGCCCGCTTCTCTGGTGTAATAACGAATAATATCGACAATCAGACTCTCATCGATCACCAACTCATCCTTTTTCAACCCGTTAAGTTTGATCTGCTTCGGAATGAGGTATCGCATAGCAATATTGAACTTCTCGTCCTCGGTATAGCCCGGAATTCGAATGACCTCCATCCGGTCAAGAAGTGGCGCAGGTATATTCATGGTATTAGAGGTGCAAACAAACATCACGTCAGATAAATCGTAGTCCACTTCCAGATAGTGGTCATTGAATGCGTGGTTTTGCTCAGGGTCGAGCACTTCCAGCATCGCTGAGGCGGGATCACCGCGGTTATCCATACCCATTTTGTCGATTTCATCGAGTAAAAATAGTGGGTTTTTGACCCCAGCTTTCGACATTTTCTGCAACAACTTGCCAGGCATCGATCCAATGTAGGTACGTCGGTGGCCGCGTATCTCCGCCTCATCGCGCACACCACCGAGCGCCATACGCACAAATTTCCTGTTCGTTGCACGCGCTATAGATTCACCCAAAGATGTTTTACCGACTCCTGGCGGCCCTACCAGACATAACACGGGGCCCTTAACCTTACGCACGCGCTTTTGAACGGCCAGGTATTCTAGGATGCGGTCCTTGACCTCTTCGAGACCATAATGGTCTTCATCCAGTATTGCTGAAGCGCGTTTTAGGTCATGCTTTACCTTACTGCGCTTAGACCACGGAACGCTAACCATCCAATCAATATAGCTGCGCACTACCGACGCCTCGGCGGACATTGGCGACATCATTTTAAGTTTACCCAACTCAGACTGTGCCTTATCCTTCGCCTCGGCCGGCATTTTCGCTTCATCAATGCGTGTCTCTAATGCGTCCAGCTCGCTGGGGGCCTCATCCATATCCCCCAGTTCTTTTTGAATGGCCTTCATCTGCTCATTTAAATAGTATTCGCGCTGACTCTTCTCCATCTGCTTTTTAACGCGTCCTCGAACGCGTTTTTCAACCTGAAACAGATCAATTTCAGCGTCCATTAATCCTATCAAATGCTCTAGCCTGGCGGATACACCAGAAATCTCAAGGATGTGCTGTTTCTCCTCAAGCGTAACGCCCATATGTGCGGCTATGGTATCCGCTAGGCGACCCGGCTCGTCGATGCCGGTCAGTGACGTCAGCACTTCAGCAGGCACTTTTTTACTAAAGTTAACGTATTTTTCGAACTCAGTAGTGGTGGAATGTAGTAATGATTCAACCTCGCTGTCGGGGATATCCTCACTGATAATTTCCCTTATGCCAGCAACAGCAAACGGCCCTTCATCGTCGACATTATCGACCATCGCCCGATAGCTTCCTTCCACGAGAACTTTGATGGTCCCATCCGGTAGCTTAAGTAATTGAAGGATGTTCGAGACTGTTCCAACCTGATAGAGGCTATCGGCAGATGGGTTATCATCTGCGGCATCTCGCTGCGCTACCAGCATGACCTGTTTGTCGTTGGCCATCGCATCTTCTAGGGCCTTAATTGATCTTTCACGCCCCACAAAAAGCGGCAGCACCATGTGTGGAAATACAACCACATCGCGCAATGGTAAAAGAGGTAATCCGATAACAGAAGAAGAACCCATATAAACCTCCAGGTTTAGCAAAAAATGTATGCTTTGAGAGTTATATTTGGGGGTGTTTACTCGAAAAATCAAGTCTACACAGTTGTATATTTCCCCGCCAGCGTAACGTCGCGCCGCCCAAAAGCACCACCAGACGGCAAATTAGTCATCTGTGGAAACTGCTCGAGCGGGGAGTTCGCTGTTTTGATAAACCAGCAGTGGCTCGGAATCACCACGTATCACTGATTCATCAATAACCACCTTGATAACGTCGTCAAGGGAAGGAATGTTGTACATGGAGTCCAACAAAATACCCTCTAATATAGAGCGTAATCCGCGCGCCCCGGTCTTGCGTTCCATACCTTTTTCAGCAATCGCACGAAGACCATCCTCGCGGAAATCCACCTCAACGCCTTCCATTTCAAAAATCTTACTGTACTGTTTGGTCAGCGAGTTCTTCGGCTCTGTCAATATCTGCACCAAGGCCTCTATGTCCAACTCTTCCAGGGTAGCAATGACCGGTAGTCGGCCGACAAACTCAGGAATCAGCCCGTACTGGACTAAATCGTTAGGCTCTAATTGAGACAGCAATTCGCCTATGTTGCGCTTCTCGTCTTTGCTCTTTACCTCAGCGCCAAATCCAATCCCGCCCTTCTCTGAGCGATTACGAATAACCTTCTCCAAACCAGAAAAAGCACCGCCGCATATAAATAGGATATTGGACGTATCAACTTGAAGAAATTCCTGCTGCGGGTGCTTACGGCCACCCTGAGGCGGAACAGAAGCAATCGTGCCCTCAATTAGCTTAAGCAACGCCTGCTGGACACCCTCACCCGAAACATCACGGGTTATTGAAGGGTTGTCAGACTTACGTGAAATTTTATCGATTTCATCAATATAGACGATGCCTACTTGTGCCTTTTCGACATCGTACTCGCATTTTTGCAGCAGCTTCTGAATAATATTTTCAACATCCTCTCCAACATATCCCGCTTCGGTGAGGGTTGTCGCATCCGCTATAGTAAAAGGAACATCGAGGAGGCGTGCTAACGTTTCTGCCAGCAGCGTCTTACCACTCCCAGTGGGACCTACCAGCAGTATGTTACTTTTACCGAGCTCGACCTCTCCGCGGCTTGCGGTGTGACGCAGACGCTTATAGTGATTATAAACCGCAACTGCGAGTACCTTCTTGGCTCTATTTTGGCCAATCACATATTCATCAAGTATCGCTTTGATTTCGTGAGGAACGGGCAGGTGATCTTTTTTCTCATCTGAGCTACTTTCCTGAACTTCTTCGCGAATAATGTCGTTACACAGGTCGACACATTCATCGCAAATAAAGACCGAAGGCCCAGCGATTAATTTTCGAACTTCATGCTGGCTTTTGCCACAGAACGAGCAGTACAGCAGCTTGCTCCCGTCATCCCCTGATTTTGTGGTTTTTTCACTCATCTAGCTGCCCACTTCCCTTAAAATTTTTACAGAGCCGTCATCCCTATCCAAGATGATGTTTTTTACTGGTATTTGCAAGTCCTCGACAGAACTAAATAACGCTACTTGCTCTTATCAGCGGTCACAGACGATGCACTGGCCCGGCTCTCTACAACCTCGTCCACCAGTCCATACTCCTTGCTTTGGTGGGCATTCATGAAGCGATCTCGCTCAGTATCACGTTCAATATTCTCAATGGTCTGGCCCGTATGCTCCGCCATAATCTCGTTCAGTCGTTGACGGATAATCAGAATTTCTCGGGCTTGTATGTCGATATCCGTCGCCTGACCTTGTGCGCCCCCACTGGGCTGATGGATCATGGTGCGGGCATTCGGCAAGCAAAAGCGCTTTCCTTTTGCGCCGCCCGAAAGCAGGAATGCCCCCATGGATGCCGCCTGTCCGATGCACATGGTGCTCACATCTGGCTTGATGAACTGCATGGTGTCGTAAATCGACAAACCTGCGGTGACCGACCCGCCGGGAGAGTTGATGTACAAATGGATATCCTTGTCAGGATTCTCTGACTCCAGAAACAGCAGTTGAGCCACGATCAAATTAGCCATGTGGTCTTCTACGGTGCCAACGACAAAGATGACGCGCTCCTTTAAAAGTCTAGAGTAAATATCATAGGAGCGCTCTCCACGAGCAGTCTGCTCTACCACCATGGGAACTAGCCCCAGGTTGTTGATCTCGCTTCTACTTTCACCGTCAAATTTCATTGGCATGTGCCGCGCCCCTAATCTAAATTGTGACTAAAATTGAGCGACGGCATTACCCGCTATCGCCCCTGGAACACCTGTCAGGCTTCAGCCTTCTCTGCGCCGATAAGATCCTGATAACTGCTCTCATTTTCTGTAATATTGGCCCCTGCAAGCAATTTTTCAACCACTTGATCCTCCAATACCTTAGATTCCACCGACGAACGCTGCTGCGGATTAGACTTATAGTAGTCTATGACTTCTTGAGGAGACTCATACGTCGATGCGATCTCTTCAATCGCTTTATGAACTTGCTCGTTATCGGCCCTCAATTCAAAGCTTGAAATATATTCAGCTAAGACCAGTCCTAATTTTACCCTGCGCTCTGCGTTCTCTGAGAACATCGAATCTGGCAGCAAAGACTCCAAATCCAAGTCCATATTTCCTGCACCGCTAAACTGCTGGAACATCTGCTGACGCATCGCCGAAATTTCTTGGTTCACAAGGGCTTTCGGTAATTCTAGCGATTCATGTGCCTCGAGCAGCGCATCCATTACCTGCTGTTTAACATTCGCCTGTACGGCATTTTTCAGTTCTCGCGTCATATTTGCGCTGATGTCCTTGCGAAAATGTTCTTCACCACCGTCTTCAACGCCATATTTAGCAAAAAGTTCTTCGTCTATTGCAGCTGGAACCAGCTCCGTTGTTTTATTTAACGTAACCGTGAATTCAACCGCTGCGCCCTTAAGCTCCTCATTGTGATAGTCATCTGGAAAACTTAAGGCAAGGGTCTTTTGCTCGTTAGGCTCCATTCCGACGATACCGTCTTCAAATCCGTTAACCATACGACCAGATCCCAATTCCAGATCACTGTCTTGCGCACTACCGCCCTCAAATTCTTGACCATCATTGAGGCCAACGTAGTCTAGATTGACCTTGTCAGTCAGTATGGCTGGGCGCTGCACCTCCTCCCAACTTCCCTGTTGCTTGCGGAAAACCTCGATAATGTTATCAACATCCTCGTCTTTGACCTCTGCCACAGGCTTCGTCACGGGGAAGTCTTTCATATCCACCAATTCTACATCCGGAAAGACCTCAAAAATGGCGACATACTGGAGATCTTTCCCAGGCTCTAGGCTCTTAGGTTCAATGCTGGGCTGTCCCGCAGGACGAAGCTTCTCTTGTATAACCGCTTCCTGAAAAGACTGGCTGACAACTTCGCCGAGAACTTCCTGCCGCACGCCAGCCCCAAAGCGCTGACGCATAACCTTCAACGGAACCTTCCCAGGCCGAAAACCCGGAAGCTTTGCTTTTTGAGCCGCTTTCTGGAGTCGACTGTCAATTTCTACCTCGACGCGTTCTGCAGGCACACCCACGGTCAGACGCCGCTCTAGGTTCGAAGTGGTTTCAATAGATACCTGCATAATTGTTCCTCATCAACCAATTGCTATCGGGGGCTTGGAGTGCCCACATATTTGAGCCACCCCGCTGCAGTCCAAACACTGCAGGGAGTTCAGCCATTAATTTGGTGCGGAAGGAGAGACTCGAACTCTCACGCCTTGCGGCACTGGAACCTAAATCCAGCGCGTATACCAATTTCGCCACTTCCGCTAAGAATAACCCGCCAACTGGGTCGATATTGCTATGTAAACACTATTCAACGTATTGATTACGCGTGCTTTTCTCGAACAGCAATACAGTAATTGGGAGGGCAGTTACGAAGCCGATGAGTTTGCCACAAAGCCGCCCTTGGTTCAACTACCAGAACACCTACAATGCTAGTGTTTTCGCTAGCTATGGGCATATTAGGGAACGCCATGACGGTGACGGTGTGCCGTATGACTCAGGTTGTTAGACACGCTGGGTCGAAGCTGTATTCGCCCCGCAACCATTGTGTGATTTCTAAAGCAGCGGCGCCAGGCAAAGCCCGATATTCCAGAGCAAGCTGTCGACACTGCTGTTGCCCCATGCCAGACAACCCTTGTTCCTCAAAAACTTGGCCATCGCGAGACAGCCTCTCTAAAGTCAGAGGGCCCAATAACCGGCACAGGGCTTCGCTGCCAAAATCACCGCTACCGTATAATTGAGCAAGTCCACTCAAGGCAGGCAGCGACAAAAGTCCTTGGTTCATCGGGTTGCATAAATGTCCGCTGATATAAGCGCCTAAGTCCGAAGAACGGGCGGTTAGCTTGCTGGTATACAAAAAGTTGCTGCGCACGGCGCCGTCGTTTACCGGATAGTTATCCCAAAGCAGAACCCGACGACCCAGCTGTTCAACGATAGGCTGCAGGTCTTTGGCGCCGATAGACTCTGAACAGACTTGATTTCCCGTCCAGAAGATGTCGATATCTACTGGCATGTCCCTACCTAACTGAAGCCAGTAATCCGCAGGCATACGACCAAAATACTGCTCTAACACCGGGTCAAAAGAATAATACGTGGGGCACACCAACACTTTAGTAAGCGGAGCCCAACGGCAAACATCAGCCACGATCTCAGCTTGGCGGCTAGCGAGGGCATCGAGATCTCCCGGCATATCGTCGAATAAGATAGCCAACAAGGGAGCCTCAAGCTCACATAGGCGCTCCAGCTTCGTTTTTAGCTGTTCACGCTGCAACGCGCCATAATTACGATAAAGCTCTACAGGGGATAGTCCCACGCCCCACTTGATTCTCCGCTGTCTGTACGTTTTTGCCAACTGCTGTAGTTCAACCCACTGCGACTCTGGCCAGTCGTGCTGCCACTCTCGACGCAAATAAGGGTCTTCCTTGGGGCAATAGATACAGGTATTAAGCCCTGCCTCACTGAGGTAGTCAGCGTAGGCCAGCCGAGTTTCAAACGACCAAGAACGCCCATAAAAGCCCTCAATGACTCCCACTAGAGACGCTTCAATATCGGTCATTCTGAGAGGCCTTATAATTAAACGTTACTAAAATGAATTTATAAATAGCTAACTATATTAAAAAAAAGCAACTTAATGTGGAAAAGTACCGATTTTAAGCGATACTGATACGGTGGTCGCCGACGCGATAGTTTAGCGGGTTACCACCGGAGAGACTGCTGACTCCCGCTTGGAAGTAGTCCCTTTATGCTTCACTCCTAATGGTCTTGGTGGGCCCCTTTCGGGGCCCATCTTTTTATCGTAAACTTTTGATCATTATGTGACGATTAACCCATCACAACGCTGTCATCGTCCTACATCGTATGAGTTGGCCGATCGGACGTAAGTGCACCCGCAAGATGGTTTTCAATTTTAGCGTTTGCAGATGCATCCTGTTCACTAAACTGCACACCGATCCCCGCGGTGCGATTACCCTGAGCACCGCGAGGGGTGACCCACGCCACTTTCCCCGAGATAGGAATTTTTTCTGATTCATCCATAAGCGTCAACAGCAGGAATACTTCGTCGCCCAAAGAATAGGCTTTGTTCGTCGGCACAAACAAACCACCGTTATCCAAAAAAGGCATATAGGCAGAATACAACACTGCCTTGTCCTTGATGGTGAGCGACAATATGCTGCTGGACCTCGTTTGTTTTTGATCACTCATCAAACGTCGTCTCCTATATTTGCTAGGATGTTATCATTTAGCATCCCAGCCCCCAACTCTCGATTGCATTTTGACAACAATGCATCCGCCAGTAACTGCTTGTTCGGGTTAGCGCCGGCACTAACAGCGCGTTGTAATCGCGTCACCTCATCGGATAGCCCAAAGGCTGCACGCCCCTGCTTTGAGCTCAACTGCTTTATCGACAGCGCAGCTAATAGTCGCTGCAAACCTGCTGCAATTTCGTCCAAAAAGGCGGCCGTATCGGCATCAGCCCACAAAGCAACCGCCTGAGGCACAGTCAGTTTTCCCACCAGTAGCGCTTGCAAGCCGAAATTCCTAGCCGCGAACGCTGCTGCACCATCCGTATCAGATAGTTGCTGCGCGAGAAGAGGTCGACCCTCCGCCAGAGACAACAGCTTCTCACTTTCGCGTCGGTCCCCTGTCGTCTTGTCCAGCCAGTGCAAACACTGTTCTGCATCGGGCACGGGCAACCTCAGTATCTGACAGCGCGAACGGATGGTCGCCGGAACACTGCCCATGCGATGGCATACCAGTATTATGTACGTGCCACTTGCCGGCTCTTCTAAAGGTTTGAGCAAAGCATTGAACGCATTGACGTTCATGCTATCGGCGGGAGCTAACACCATCACTTTACGGACTCCAAACCCTGCCGTCATGCTGGAGAATCGCACAAGTTCACGAACCTGATCGATCTTAATGACACGGCTTTTTCCTTCAGGTTGCACCCATCTGAAGTCACCGTGACTGCCCCCAGCACTCAGTTCGCAGGCATGGCATCGACCGCAATTGAGGCCGCCCTCTGCGCGAGCACAAAGCAGCAATCTAGACAACGACAGGGCCAACTGTGACGTGCCTGAATACTGTCCGCCGTCCAACAGCAGGGCATGCGGCAACTGCCCATCCGTCAGTTGAGTGTTCAGATTGCGCCACTCGCTGGCTTGCCATGGCAAGGGTGGCGTAACGGCAGGAAGATCGCTCAGATCCATCACGGCTCAGAAGACCTATCACGCCAACGCGATAGCAATTCGCCGCCCACTTCGGTTAACTGTTGCTGCACTTCATCCAACGACACGCTCGCGTTGATTAATCGGAAACGGCCACTCTGCTTCCTCGCCTGTTCCAAATAGCTAGCTCGCACGCGCTCAAAAAAATCCAGATCCTCCTGTTCAAATCGATCCAATTCGCCTCTTCCGCGCGCCCGCGACATACCTACAGACGTTGGTGCATCGAGCAAAAGAGTAACATCGGGGCGTAATTTATCTTGCACCAATATCTCCAGCTGTCTCACCGTGTCCCATGCGACGCCTCTTCCACCACATTGATAAGCGTACGTCGCATCTGTGAACCGATCGCATAAAACCACCTGTCCCACTGCCAGAGCGGGCTCAATAAACTCGCTGATATGCTGTGCACGCGCCGCGAATATCAATAGCAATTCCGTCATCGCACTCACTTTCTCTTGACGAACCTGCAGCAACAACTTCCTGACCTCCTCGCCAATACGCGTACCACCGGGCTCTCTGGTAGCGACAACGTCGACTCCATTATCACGTAAAAAGCATTCAAGAAATGCTAGGTTGGTGGATTTACCTACACCCTCCCCGCCCTCCATCGTAATAAAAAGGCCTCTCATGCTCACGCTAGCGCAGTCCCTGTGGTGATGACGTGTAATTTTTTCGCCGCCGTAATTGAAACTCCCCTACAGCGCGATTGTGTGCTGCCAAGGTTGCGCTAAACACATGTCCACCGTCACCTCTGGCGACAAAGTACAGAGCGCTGCCCGCCTCCGGGTTCAACGCTGCATGAATTGCCGCACGACCAGACAAAGCAATTGGGGTCGGGGGCAAACCAGAATGGCGGTAAGTATTATACATATTGCTACCGTCCTTGAGGTCAGTACGCCGAAGGTTCCCATCAAATTCAGCACCCATTCCGTAAATCACGGTAGGGTCAGTTTGCAGAAGCATTCGTTGCTGTAATCGTCGCACGAACACACCTGAAATCTGCTCTCTTTCCTCGGCAAGACCCGTTTCTCGCTCAATGATTGACGCCATAATCAGCGCTTCATAGGGCGTTTCATAGGGCAGCCCTGGTGCTCTAGCAATCCATTCTGTCTGTAACACGTCAATTAAGGCTGAGTGCGCACGCTGCAAAACACTCAGATCAGTGTCTCCGCGTAAATATCGATAGCTGTCAGGGAAAAAGAGACCCTCCGAGTGCGAGTATGGCTTGATTAAGGTCATGATTTGCGAATCCGACGGTCCGCTTAAAACCGTTTCTAGTGCCGCCTGCTGCGAAAGAATATCCAAAGCTTTAGCGAGCGTTATACCCTCAGGAAAAGTGACTTGATAGTGGATCACATCGCCGTCATTCAGACGCCTTAGCAGAGCCTCAGCGTTTAGTTCTGGAAGTAGAAGGTATTCTCCACGCTTTATTGCTTGGTCCATTCCAGTCCATCTACTGTAAAGAATTAATAATCTGGGATGCACTAAAATGCCAGCCTTGTGCAGAGTATCAGCGACCGATCGCAACGACTCGCCCTGCACTATTGTCAGTACAAACCCCTCTTCAGGAATCAACAACGGAGCATCCCATCGTTGGCGCAATTCTCTGAAAATCACGCCGCCCAGTACCGCCAGCATCACCAGCAACAGTGTCGATACGAGTAGCTTTCGCATCATATTAGCGTTTCCTGATAACGCTGGAATATTGCCTCACATACTCCATGACTATTCCAGCTTTGTTGGCCTATTCTCGCAATAGGCCGGACAGTTTGCAGGCTATTGCTATAGAAAACCTCTTCTGCCTCCTGCAAATCTAACAGCGTTAGCGTGGTCTCGCGAACCGTTAACCCTATAGCGGGCGCCCATCTTTCGATGACAAGCCTGCGCCGTGTACCTAGGACTCCGCAATTATCCAGTTTTGGGGTCAGCAATTTGCCCTGACGAACCAGGAAAATATTACCTGCGATAACTGAAACGATATGTCCATTTTGATCCAGTACGATGGCCTCGTCGACTCCCTCCGCTTTTGCTTGAGCAGATGCTAAAACTTGCTCCAGTCGATTGAGGTGCTTGATCCCAGCCAAAAAAGGCTGGGTAGCAAGACGAATATTGGCGAAACACAACGTCGCAGCCGTCATCATTTTCTCGCAGTCACGATCAAGCGGACTGACACTGATCAAAATCCGTGGAACGGCATTATCGGACGGTGTGTAGCCTCGCTGGCCACTACCTCTGCTCACACTCAGACGCAACACAGCCCAGCGCCAATGAATGGCAATGGCTACAATATCAAGCTGCTGACGCGCGGCTGCGATGCAGTCAGGAATGGCGAGGACTTGCAGGCCCAATGACAGCCGTTCTAGATGCACATCTGCAAAGAGGAGCGCTCCTTGGTGCACTAAAATAGTTTCAAAGACACCGTCACCGAAGTCGGACCCTCGATCTGGTAGCGGCAACGTGGCTGTTGGTGAGCCATCAAGCCAGATGTCAGACCGCTGGGACACCGGCAATCCGATCAGTCAGCTTTGCAGAACAGCAATGATCCATTGGTCCCGCCAAACCCAAAAGAGTTAGAAAGAGTGCTATGGATGACACGTTCCTGAGCGACATGGGGGACGTAGTTCAAAGTGCAGCCCTCGTCAGGCTCATCAAGATTTATGGTCGGTGGGGCCACCTGATCGCGTAAGGCTAAGATGGAAAAAATAGCCTCTACTGCCCCAGCCGCACCCAATAAGTGGCCTATCATGGACTTGGTTGAGCTGACCGCTACTTGCGACGCTGAACTGCCAAACACGGACTCAATAGCACGACTCTCAGCAAGATCACCAGCGTGTGTCGAGGTTCCATGGGCGTTGATGTAACTGATTTTATCCAACGCAATACCAGCATCTTTAATGGCATTGGACATAGAGGCTGCGGCACCTCTGCCGTTCTCTGGGGGCAGCGTCATGTGGTGAGCATCGCCACTCATGCCGAAGCCCCGAAGTTCAGCATAGATTTTTGCGCCTCTGGCCTTTGCTGATTCATACTCCTCGATCATAATCACGCCGGCTCCATCACCCAAAACAAAGCCATCGCGATCCTTGTCCCAGGGTCGCGAAGCGCGAACAGGATCATCATTACGCGTAGAAAGCGCTCTAGCTGCGGCGAAACCCCCTAAACCGACAGGCGTCGTCGCCATTTCAGCGCCGCCAACCAACATGGCATCGGCATCACCCAGTGCGATCAACCGGGCACCCAGACCGATGTTGTGTGTGCCAGAAGTGCACGCCGTCACGACGGCGAGATTCGGACCTTGAAGATTGTATTTCACTGAAAGATTACCGGATATCATATTGATGATAGAACCCGGTACAAAAAAAGGCGAGACGCGACGCGGCCCTGAGGTTCGAATAATTTCAGTGTTCTTTTCTATCTGCCCGATACCGCCGATGCCTGAGCCGATAGAGCAGCCGATGCGCGGCGCAGTTTCTTCAGTCACCTCAAATCCACTGTCTTGCATGGCTTGGATTCCTGCCACCATGCCGTACTGCACAAAAACATCCTGCTTTCGCGCTTCTTTTTCGGCAAGGTATGGCGAGAGGTCGAAATTTTTAACGCTGGCACTGAACCGAGTGCTGTAAGCAGAAGTATCGAAGCTCTCAATTAGAGCCGCACCACTCCTGCCCTCCAAGATATTACCCCAAGTTTCATCCACCGTATGACCGACGGGGCTCACCATCCCCATCCCAGTAACGACGACTCTTCTGCCAATCAAAGATATAACTCCTCTAAAGCGTAATTTCCGAGAGGTGCAAAAACACAAAAACCGCTCTACCTAAATAGGAACGGCTTCTCGCGTGGAAACGGCATTAATAAATCAGGCGAGATTAGAGTTGATGTATGCAATAGCCAGAGCAACAGTCGTAATTTTTTCCGCTTCTTCATCTGGAATTTCAGTTTCAAATTCTTCTTCAAGAGCCATTACCAATTCGACGGTATCCAAGGAGTCTGCACCGAGATCTTCGACGAACGATGCGTCAGTTTGCACCTCTTCTTCTTTGACGCCAAGTTGCTCTGCTACGATCTTCTTCACGCGCTCTTCAATGCTGCTCATTTTATCTGTTACTCCTAATGTTTTTTAGTTCTAAATATACCCAACTACACGGCCTGGGCGGACAGTTTACTCTGTTTTTCCAACGAGTAATAAATTTTTTTTAACACGACCGATTATACTAAATTTAACCTATATTTATCAGTAATTTATCCCATGTGCATGCCACCATTTATATGCAGTGTTTCACCCGTAATATAGCCCGCCATATCACTGCAAAGGAAACTCACCAGAGCGGCAACTTCTGCAGCGCTTCCGAGTCGCCCAAGAGGTATTTGCTGTAACAGCAAATCACGCTGATTTTCGGGTAAGTCCCGAGTCATATCTGTATCAATAAAGCCCGGCGCGACACAATTAACAGTGATAGAACGAGATCCTAATTCACGGGCCAGTGCTCGCGAGAAACCCTCTGCGCCCGCTTTTGTTGCCGCATAATTACTCTGACCGATGTTTCCCATGGATCCAACGACAGATGTGATATTCACAATACGGCCCCAGCGCGCCTTAGTCATACCCCTCACGCAAGCCTTACTCACGCGGTAAAGACCGCTGAGGTTAGTGTCCATAACCGCCTGCCATTCCTCTTCCTTCATGCGCATGAGAATGTTGTCGCGGGTAATGCCAGCGTTATTCACCAACACCAGAGGGGCCTCAAATTGTTCAGCAATGGCCTTAATCGCCAGCGTTACGCTATCGGGGTCGGCGACATTCAGTTTGATGCCACGTCCAGGGTTGTTTTCCTCTGCAAGGTAAGTGGAGATCGCTTCAGCACCTATGTCACTGGTAGCAGTCCCCACGACAGTAAAACCGTCGGCAGCAAGCGATTTTGCAATCGCTTGGCCAATCCCACGACTAGCGCCCGTAACAAGAGCCACCTTTTTTTCTTCTCCCATACTGGACCTCGAGTGCTCTATTTTAGTTCGGCTGCCGCCGCCAACAATGCTTCCGGTTCTTCTAAAGAGTAACAGTGCAACGTTTTTTCAATCCGCCGGCTCAGCCCGCTTAATACTCTGCCTGGACCGCACTCAACAATATTCTGCGCCCCTGCCTCAATAACCCTGCGCATGCAGGCTGTCCACTGCACCGGACTATAGATCTGTTCTATCAACAGAGTGCGTATTTTTTCTGGATCAGACTCGACAGTTGCATTCACATTGTGGACTACGGGTATCGTAGGCGATAAAATTGCAATTACGGACATTGCCTCTGCCAGATGTTCTCCCGCAGGCTTCATCAATTCAGTATGAAAAGGCGCGCTTACCGGGAGAGGCAGCGCTCTTTTTGCGCCCGCTTCTTTCAAGGCACTAATAGCGACCTCAACGGCGGCAGTATTTCCAGCGATAACGACTTGGCCAGGTGAATTAAAGTTTACCGCAGAGACAACACCGTTCCCCTCATGAGCAACCTGCTGACAAATACGAATAACCTCAGAGTCTTCGACGCCGATAATCGCGGCCATAGCGCCCTGGCCTGCAGGCACAGCCGTCTGCATAAACTCGCCTCGCTTGCGCACTAATTTAACGGCATCAGCAAATCCCAAAGCGCCAGCACATACCAATGCAGAGAATTCACCGAGGCTGTGGCCGGCCATGATACAAGGTGATGCACCTAACGCCTCCTCCCATGCTCGCCAGAGCGCCACGCTGCACGTCAGCAGAACCGGTTGTGTCGTTTCTGTCAGATTTAGTGCCTCCTGCGGTCCGGTCATCAGCAACGACCACATATCATAGTCAAGTGCCTGAGAAGCTTCCTCAAAGGTATCTCTTACCACAGCGAACTGTTCATGAGCTGCCGCCAGCATTCCTACCTGCTGGGAACCCTGTCCCGGGAAAACAAAGCCAATCGTGGTCTCATACATCGCTGATACCGTCTTTAGTCGAAACTCGGGGCATTCCCACAGATTTTCCAGCAGCTAGGTAGATCACCGTGCGCTGCGCGCGAGAATAGTGGCGTTGGCGTTGAACTTCAACGGTACTATAACGTCGGTAGAGACACGAGAGCGCCTGCGAGAAGTATTGTGGGTAGATCATGCGGTTAGTGCTGAAGTGTTTACAGCGATCACAACGAGATTCGAAGGGCTTTTGCGAGGACTGAAGTCCTCGCAGGTTTGACAAACTGTCAGAGCGAGCGCGCGGAACACAGTGCCAATTTACTTCCGTTCAGGCCGGAAGTTTCAGTCGTCACTGCCGCTGTCGATCACTTTTTTGCCACGGTAAAACCCATCGGCTGTAACATGATGCCGACGATGAGTCTCTCCTGACGTTTGATCAACCGATAATGTCGGTCCGGTCAACGCATCATGCGAGCGCCGCATACCGCGCCGCGACCGCGTCTTTTTACTTTTCTGAACAGCCATGACTACACTCCTAGTGCTTGTTGCCGGGCTTCAATTGCTCCAGCACATTAAACGGGTTGGGCTTCTCTTCTACAACATCTTCTTTCAACAGAGGATCAAAGAAAGATACCGTCTTACTTCTGCATGTTCCTGTATCGTGATAACTGAAAGGCTTCATGGCCAATATCAGTTCATCCTCGACGAGCTCCCAAAGGTTACAGGAATCCTCACTCAATATTAACGGGTCTAAATATCTGGGGAGACTCGCTGCCTCTTCATCAGACCAGACAACGGCCAGCTTACTTTCAATAGATAAATGTTCTGGCATGGCCTCAAGACAGCGCTGACACACGGCCAGTATATCTGCCTCGACAGACACATCCACCACAAACCTGTTTTCTCCATCGCGAGAAAAAATCATTTTAACCGCAATAACGCCCTCATCGCCTGCTAAAATCGGTCGAAAGCGCTTTAAATTAAGCGGCTGCAAACCTCCGCCAATCACCGCACCTCGGATCGCGGCCTTGCGAACATCCAACGTCGGCAGAAGGGACTCAGTTAACATAGGCGCGCATGATAGGTGCGGACTGCCCCTTTGTCAAAAATATCTTTACAATACAAACAGTTCTCCCCACTCCACCCTAGTTTGGCATGGCATATGGATATCATTCTGGCATCAACATCACCCTATCGCCGTCGTTTGCTCGAACGGCTACGATTGCCCTTTCGCTGCGTACCGCCCATAACCGACGAAACGCCACTCCCGCACGAAGCGCCTGCGGCGCTAGCGGCGCGTTTGGCGCACGCAAAAGCCGAGTCTATCGCTATGCTACACCCCACCGCGCTCGTTATCGGTAGCGATCAAGTCGCCTCAATAGACGGCAGCATCATTGGCAAGCCAGGCAACTTTGAGGCCGCCTCAACCCAACTGCGCAGCAGCTCCGGCCAGGAGATGCTGTTTTATACTGCAATTGCGTTAATCTCACCCAACCGCAGTCAGCAGCGGTCTCACGTAGAGCAATTTAGCGTACATTTTCGAACGCTCAGCGACCGCCAAATTACAAACTACCTCTGTCGAGAGCAACCCTATGACTGCGCGGGGAGCTTCAAGGCTGAAGGTTTGGGTATTGCCCTGTTCGAACGTCTGACAGGCGATGATCCGACCAGCCTAGAAGGACTGCCACTGATTAAGCTGACGGCGCTGTTAGGAGAGCTTGGCGTAGAGATTTTACACTCTTAAAAGACAATAAATTTTATTTAAACATATATTTAACAGCTACTTACGGATACTTTGTAATACATTTTCTAAAATTAAACCTAAAGGTGCTTGCAGGTTTATCTCAGCCGCCTCTGGAAGCGAAAAGCGCAATGAAGCCGCATGGAGAAACAGCCGCTTTAAGCGGATTTGTCGCGCAAAGCTCTCCGTCCTATCATCGCTGTACTTATCATCTCCCAACAAGGGAAATCCAGCATGCTGAGCATGAACGCGGATCTGGTGTGTGCGCCCAGTAATTGGGCGGGCCTCCAATAACGTAGCGCCCTCTAGCCGCTCCACAACACTGAACTCTGTTATTGCCCTCTTGCCCCCGCGACTGACCCGCACCATACGCTCGCCCGATTGCAAGAAATTCTTCTCCAGTGGGGCGTCTACAACGCGCATCGCCCGCGGCCATTTACCCGCCACCAGAGCAAGGTATCGCTTATCGATATGCTTTTCACGTAATTGTCGGTGCAACTCTCTCAAAGTAGCCGCGCGTTTTGCGATCAGGATTAGCCCAGATGTATCACGGTCCAAACGGTGCACCAATTCCAGATAACGCGCTTCGGGGCGCATTTTTCGCAAGCATTCTATTAAGCCAAAACTGAGGCCGCTACCGCCATGAACCGCGAGACCAGACGGCTTATCTATCACTAATAGATTGTTATCCTCATATACAATTTGTCGTGTAAGTTGATCGACCTGCTTCAGTGGAATACTCGGCGGCGCTGAGGCTGCAGGCTGATGCAGCGGGGGAAGTCGCACCAGATCGCCAATAACAAGTCGGTGATCCGCCTTCACCCTGCCCTTATTTACCCGGACTTCGCCTTTACGCAAGGCCCGGTATAAGCGAGCACGAGGCACTCCTTTTAACTCACGTATTAGAAAGTTGTCCAAGCGTTGCCCTGACGTATTTTCATCGATGGTCAGATGCCGCGTTTGACGAGTGGGTATAATGTCTGGACTATCAGACATCAGCGTTGCAAGTCATGTCATTTTTTTTCATATACTGCTATGCTCTCGCTTGTGGTTGCACCTGCTCTCGGCTCCAAGCCGATGATGAGGTAATCATCTGGCGCTCGATTGAGCCTGCGACTGAGACGCATGGCGCCGCCAGACACTCCACACAGACCAAATGGATGTCGACTTGATGGCCAGAGTGCGAGAGCGATACAAGCCACGCATGTGAGTAGCCCAAGGCGACAATATTATGAACCGAGCAGTCAGTACTGCCGGGGCACAGATTCAGTGACTAAAGAACTATCAGCGTCGTTGTAGGCCATGTAGGTGCTGCGACACTAGCAAAAAGGCGGGTTCAGTACCACAAAACTTTACTGCCTGACGTTGAAATGACCACAAGAAACTTCGTGGTTGGCGTGAACAATATACTAGGGTGGAACCGGCAACTAGCTTAGGGTTACATCCAGTAAACGGCCATAAGCTTAACGGTTTTTGGTCCATCGCTACTGTTAATCGGCGTTATGCCGGCTTTACATCTGATCTTCCGTCCCGCCAAGCCTGCTGCATACAAGGCAACGGCAATATGAAAAAAATATTAATTAATGCAACTCAACCTGAAGAGTTGCGTGTCGCAATGGTCGACGGGCAACGTCTATACGATCTCGATATTGAAAACCGCACCCGCGTGCAAAAAAAGGCCAGTATCTTCAAGGGCAAAATTACCCGGGTCGAGCCTAGCTTGGAAGCTGCATTCGTGGATTTTGGCGCTGAGCGTCACGGCTTTTTACCGCTCAAAGAGATTGCACGGGAGTACTTCTTCCGTAACCCCGGCAGTGACGGCCGCCTTAAAATTAAGGAAATCGTCAAGGAAGGCACAGAAGTCATCATTCAGGTCGATAAGGAAGAGCGCGGTAACAAAGGGGCAGCTCTGACTACGTTTATCAGCCTAGCCGGTCGATATATGGTACTCATGCCCAACAATCCTCGGGCCGGAGGCATCTCCAGACGCATTGAGGGCGAAGAGCGCTCCGAGTTGAAAGCGGCACTCAGCACGCTCGAAATTCCAAGTGGAATGGGCGTAATAATCCGCACTGCGGGGGTCGGGCGAGCGGCAGAAGAGCTCCAGTGGGACCTTAATTATCTTCTACAGCTGTGGGAATCCATCTCAAAAGCAGGAGAGGCAGCCAAGCCCAAAGAACTCCTGTTCCAAGAAAGCAATGTGATCATCAGGGCAGTACGTGATTATCTGCGCGATGATGTTGGACAGGTACTCATCGACTCTCCTGAAGCGTTTAAACAGGCCACCGACTTTGTCAGCCAGGTCATGCCCAAGTACCTACCACGCATACAAATATACGAAGATAGCATTCCAATGTTTAACCGTTTCCAAATCGAAAGTCAGATCGAAACGGCTTTTCAGCGCGAAGTGCGATTGCCGTCTGGGGGTTCGATCGTTATAGATCCAACTGAAGCGTTAATCTCTATCGATATTAACTCGGCTCGCGCGACTCGCGGATCAGACATCGAAGAAACAGCCCTGAACACAAACCTTGAGGCTGCAGACGAGGTCGCAAGACAATTACGCCTGCGAGACATGGGCGGCTTGGTCGTCATCGACTTTATCGACATGTTGGCTCCGCGCAACCAACGTGCGGTTGAAAATCGCATGCGTGATGCACTTGAGATCGACCGAGCGCGAGTTCAGGTCGGCCGAATATCTCGCTTTGGCTTGTTGGAGATGTCTCGTCAGCGTCTGCGGCCGTCATTAGGCGAAACCACTGCTATCGTCTGCCCGCGCTGCACTGGCCAGGGCAGTATTCGCGACACCAAATCGCTAGCATTGTCGATCCTCCGTTTATTGGAAGAGGAAGCCATCAAAGACCGTAGCGCGGAAGTGCGCGCCGTTGTGCCCGTCGACGTTGCTGCCTACCTGTTGAATGAGAAGCGGTCCGCGCTGACGGACATTGAGCAAGACACGAAGTCACGCGTCTTGGTTATTCCTAATCCGAATCTAGAAACACCGCATTTCGAAGTCACCCGTCTACGCACCGATGAGATGGGAGCTGAGCACGAGGTCAGTTATAAAGTCGATATTGCCGTTCCGGACACTGGCACTATTAGCGACGCCCACTCACCGGCTATCCCAGTGCAACAGCAAGCGGCTGTGCAAGGTGTTCCGCACCGGGCTCCAGCACCCAAAAGCGAGAGTAAATCGTCTAGCAAGACAACCGCTACCAAACCAACTCAGAGCCGATCGCAGAGCAGCGGTTCTGACAAACCGGCACAAGGTATCCTCTCACGCCTGTGGTCCACACTTGTCGGCGGCAACCCTGCGGAAAAATCAAGCGAAGGCAATAAATCATCTCAAAACGAACGGCCAGCAGGACAGCGTCAGCAGACGGCATCGGGCGAACAGCGAAGCTCAAACAATCGCAATAGAAACCGTCGACGAAACACTCAGAGTGGCCAGCAGTCTCGACCTCAGGAGCGCAATGCGACACCTGAAGGTAAGGATTCTCGCGGCGATGACAGGCAAGGGCAACAAAAGCGCGGTCGTAATACCGAGCAAGCTCAGGGTCGTAACGAGGGAAACCGACGCACAAATCGGGATAAACCGGCCGACACGCAAGACACCGTTGCAGTTACAGCAGCTCAAAATACGAGTGATGCGTCTTCCGAGCACGATAAACCCCGCAAACGCCCCAGCAACATAAAGCGTGCAGAGCCACAGCGCCGTCGTCGTAATCGAGGCCCTAAGCCCACATCAGAGGGCACAGCTGCAGTCGAAGCTACGGAGATACACGCCGCTACCGCTGTTGTTTCCGATTTTCCTGAACCCGAGTTGACTGTGCCCGCAACGCCCGAAGTTGCTGAAGATACAAAGACGTCCGCGTCGGAACACCCTAGCTCAACCAATACTGACCCGATTAGTGAAGACGTTACCAGTGCGCCGGTGAGTTTAAGTGCTACAAGTTCAGACGATGGTTGGGAAAGTGTGCCTACCGATGACCAGGCCGAAAGCGCCCCTGAGGTTGCCATAACACCGACAGCACCCGCTGCGGTGTCACCCGTTGCTGTGACAGCACCCGCATCCGCTGCAGAGACATCGATCGCAGAAACACCGGTTGCCGTCAAATCCGTTACAACGCCGGCTCCTGTGGTCGCGCAAATCGCGACTCCTATCGCGCCTTCTACAGACGGCGTTAGCGCAGACGGCCGGGCATGCAACGATCCAAGGAATGATGCACGCCCAGTAGGCGAGCTGGAAATTAGTACGTCGCATATGACGCTTTTCAGTGACAGTATCAGTCCTCCTGCAGAGCCCATTAATCGGGTTGTTCCGCGCTCCAGCAACGATCCTCGTGGCCCACGATCCGCCGATCCGATAACACAGGCAGCCGGTCAGTCCTGAGCGATTTCGGCGTCACAGGGACACAAAGGGCTGCACCCCTTGTGTCCCATTTTCATCAATGTATAATTCCCGTCGCCGTATGCGACGGTGTTGATCTTAGAAAAAAGTTTCCGGTGGGCTGGCTGAGTGGTCGAAAGCGGCGGTCTTGAAAACCGTTGAGGGTTTATCCCCTCCTAAGGTTCGAATCCTTAGCCCACCGCCATTTCAACGATAGTGGTTACTAACAGCAAGGCTCCTTAGCACAAAGTTATCACGCTGGGAGGATGGTTAATGGCTACAATCAGGACGTTCAAAGGCAAGCGCGGCACTACTTACCAAGCAATAGTTCGCCGCAAAGGGTACAGCCCTCAATCCCAAACCTTCGATAATGCACAGGATGCCCAAGACTGGGCAGATAAACTTGAGCTTGGGATTCGTGACCGCACGGTTGATCCGGCTAAGCTGGGTAAGAAGAATCGACTCAACTCTGCCATAGACGTATACCTCAAGAAGAAAATTAAAGGCTCCAAGAATGAGCGTGATACCACCCGCCTCCTCCGCTGGTGGGAGCTGAAAATGGGTCTGGTATTTCTTGCTGAACTTAATGCCTTCAACATTGACGAGCAGTTAGACAATCTGGATGCGTCTGGTTCAACCAAGAATCGTTATCTGGGTGCGCTCAGTGGATGCCTCACGTTTATCAGTAAAGGCAAGTACGGCTGGATAGTAGGCAACCCCTGCCGGGACGTTGAACGGCACGAGGAAGGTAAAGCACGGCAGCGGGTGTTGACCAAGGCTGAAGTCCAGAAGCTGTTTGCCTATGCTGACAAGCTGGCGACAAAGGCCACTGCTGCCGCTGAGAGAGAAGGCACGGGTAAGCGTCCACGATGGCAGGAACGACAGTTACCGACCTTCCTGCGGTTAGCCTATGCCACGGGTCGCCGTAGGAACGAACTGTTAAAACTGCGCTGGATAGACGTAGACCTCGAAAACGGCTCGCTTTATCTGGATGACACTAAAACGGGCGATGATCAGATGTCATACATAGATGCCGATATGATTGCTGTCCTGAAGAAGCATGAGTAGGAGTTTAAGGTTGAGGGTGTCCCCTACATCTTCAGGGGTCGGTTTCCCAATAAGCCTACCGACTTTGACGCTGTCACTCGCGAGGTACTGAAGGCTCTATTCAAGCCTGACAGGAAAGGTGAAGTCCCTGTACTGCATTCTATCCGTCACACAGTCGCAACCGAGATGGGCAGCGGCGGCGCTACTGAGGCGCAGATAATGGCGGTGACGGGGCACAAGTCTTCAGCCAGTGTGAATCGTTATGTGAAGAAGACAGAGGAAGCTGCAAGGGCTGCACAAGC
>ENA-OSJC01000144-OSJC01000144.1-marine-metagenome-genome-assembly--contig:-NODE-144-length-73280-cov-6.092264_pt1 | contig 73280 bp, 68 predicted proteins | sample MGYA00237885_ERZ534234 | MGnify/ENA primary metagenome ERZ534234 (study PRJEB26413, sample SAMN06343907) | marine metagenome | isolation source: coastal waters | place: Atlantic Ocean: West Antarctic... | reverse complement strand
GGCAGCGGCGATACCTGTGATAATTGTCCGTCGAGTTCCAATCCTGACCAGTTAGACACGGATGGAGATGGCAGCGGCGATACCTGTGATAATTGTCCGTCGAATTCCAATGCTGACCAGTTAGACGCGGATGGAGATACCCTCGGCGATACCTGTGATAATTGTCCGTCGAGTTCCAATCCTGACCAGTTAGACGCCGATGGAGATGGCAGCGGCGATGTATGTGACGTGCCCCCTACCGAGTTGTTTCTTGTGACCCCTCCCGGATGTTAGACGGCGGCAGTCTCTCCGATCGCGGCGCTCCCAGCCGCAGCATGCCTATTGCCTTCAGCCATGCCAGGACTGAAGGGTTAGACTAGGCCCTGCAAAAAAGCATAGCCACGTCTGCCGACACTAGAAATACTTTGCTTACGAGGACAGCACTATGACTACAGCCCCTACTCAGATGCGCGCATGGCGATTACATGAATACGGTCAGCCAGTCGACGTACTAAAACTGGAGCACGTCGATATACCAGAGCCCGGAGACGGCGAGTTACGAGTGAAAGTCCTTGGCATACCGTTTAACCTCAATGATCTGGAGCGCGTCACTGGCGGCAACATGATGGTAAAGCCGGAATTCCCCTATAGCCCCGGCATGGAAGTTATGGGCCTCGTTGATAAGTGCGGCAAGGGATGTGAGTCATGGCAAGGCAAGCATGTTGTAGCCATGCCTGCAGGTGCACACGGCGGCTATGCTGAATATGCAATCTGCCCACCGGTATCGGCCTTTGAAGTACCTAAAGAAATACCATTGCCAGATGCGGCAGCGATTTACTTCCCTTATCATTTGGCTTGGCTTGGTTTGATTGAGCGCGCGAAATTGCAAGCAGGCGAAACAGTCTTAATTCACGCTGCAGCGGGCAGTGTAGGTTCGGCCGCAATTCAGCTCGCGGTAAATGCAGGCGCACGCGTTATTGCGACAGCTGGTTCAGATGAAAAGTTAGATTGGTGTCGTCAGCTCGGTGCAGAAATTGCAATTAATTATAATAGTGACGATTTTGTTGCTGTTGTTAAAGAAGCGACTGATAAAAAAGGCGTCGATATTGTTTTTGATACTGTAGGCGCTGCGGTAATGGAAAAATCTCTTGGTGCCATTGCGTACAACGGCCGGTATATCATGATGGGATTTTCATCTGACAAAACCGTGGCGGATGAAAAGTTTTTAGTGCCGCGCAGGCTTGCACTAAGTAACATCAGTCTATGCACGGTCATGCTTGCCTATGCCGACGAGCCTATGTCAGATTTTCTGAAAGATGGTATGGGTTGGAACTTCGTGCCCGTAGCACTGGGCGAGAACATCAATAGGATCATTGTTTCGCTAGTACAAAAGGGAGAAATCAAACCTGCGATTGGTCGGGTCGTAGAGTTTGAAGATATCCCGCGAACACTGCAAGACTTGGCTGACAGAAAGACGGTCGGCAAACTTATCGCCATACCCTAGCGCTACAAAGCTCTGCAATTACTTTTATCAATCGCTGAATTGGACACCACACCAATACGTAACATAACATCACGCTCAACATCCTATGCCGAGCACAGCCGCGCAGTTAATCTGACCGCGGCCCGTACCTTATGATCGAGCCTTAATGCTCACGCTGGAGGGATGATGATTATAAGATTGCTGTTAACCGTACTGTTAGCATCCGCTGCCAGCTTAGTGTCCGCCTTTGTGGAAGAGCACCGACATACTGGAATATGTGATGCCTCCGGCGTTGTTGCAATAAGTAATGATGCGTTCGCTGTTGCTGACGATGAGCTCAACAGACTGCTCGTGTACAACCTTAATACATCTGGCCCAGAAGAGTCGTCTCTCGAGCTTAGTGACTTCCTCAACCTGTATAAAAAAAGCGATGACACCAAGACTCTGCACCGTAAGGCGACGAAAGAAGCTGATTTAGAGGGCGCTGCTCGTGTTGGTGATGTGATTTATTGGATTTCCTCGCATGGGCGGAATCGCAAGGGGAAGAGGGTAAAAGCTCGAATGCAGTTTTTCGCAACCAAAATTGACAGCGACGGTTCTAAGCCTGTTTTGCTACCTTTTGGTTCACCCTACACCCGTTTGCTGAAAGACATAATTGCTGCGCCACAACACCAGAGATTCCAACTCGAGGCCGCTGCCAAGCTTCCTCCCAAGGCGCAGGGTGGATTGAACATAGAAGCTATGGCTGATATGCCCAACGGGCATCTGCTCATTGGTTTTCGCAGCCCCACTATCTCGGGTAAGTCATTGATCATTGAATTAGAAAATCCTGGCGGCGTCATCGACGGAGAATCGGCGTCTTTCGGGCGCCCTAGGTTAATTGAATTGGATGGCGGCATCCGCGCTATGGCGTCGGAAGGTGGGCGATACATGATCATAGGCAACGAGCAGGATGCCGAGGCTGGACAGTCCTCCTTATTTCTCTGGGATGGCGACAGTGCTGAGATTGAAAAAATCGAAAGTCTGACCTTTGCAGACTTTAATCCCGAGGCCATTGCGGCTTTTCCAGATAAAAAAGGCGGCCAAATTCTGCTGCTATCCGACGATGGCATGAAAAAAGTCGATGGATCAACCTGTAAAACACTTAGTGACCCGAGGCAACGCCACTTCAGAAGTTTTTTGTATCGACACCCCGAACTTTTATTTTTTGACTAAAGTATTCGTGCTATTAATGGCGGGCCAGAAAATCATGTCTTGCTGCAAAGGGGTTGCGCGCGCCAAGGCAATCGTTGTCTTGGGGCATGCTAACCAGCTTCTCATCATTTTTTTACAACGCGTCACATTAAACTGAATTGCCATTGCAAATTGACGGCCTATTAAACACTAATTAATGTCGAGAACTTTACATTAATATTGAACACTAATAGGCCAACGGATGAGTAGGAAGCGAGGGTACTGAGTGTTGTATTGCGCTGACGCGCCCGCCCGCTGACGCCCTATTTGGTGCCACTGGGCCAATGACTTTCCCCCTTTGTAAGACTATGGGTTATCGTGAATCGGCTATTTTACGAGGGCATTTGTTGTGTCGGCCTGTTCGGACTGGTATGGTTGCGGGCTGTCTTTAAAATAATATCCGCCACATCACTACCGGGACTTATTATGTCCAGATGGACAAGCATTGCAGTCGTATTGACCCTGTTATTTTTGACTGCTTGTGGCGCTGGTGGCGACACAACCGTTACCAGTGCCAATGGTCTGCGACCGACTCAGCCCGATTTAAGCGACCAGTTGTTTCAAGCCAATGAGGTTCTCCAAGTTGATATTGAGATGGACCCCGATCAGTTCGATGTTCTACGAAATGAGGGCCGCTACCTCGCGACTATTGCCACGGGATGTGCGAAAGAGTTTGAATATAGCCATTTTAACGCCACCGTATCGGTCAATGGCGAGGTGCTGGACGACGTTGATATTCGAAAAAAGGGCTTTTTGGGGTCTCTTGCGGCGGGTCGCCCTTCGCTTAAATTGAACTTTGACACGCTTAAACCCGGCAGGCGCCTTTACGACCTAGAACGTATGACACTAAATAATAATAATCAGGATCCCAGCAACACGCATACTTGCATGGCCTATGCCCTTTTCACGGAGGCAGGCGTACCGGCGCCCAGATGTAATTTTGCTCGCGTCAGCGTCAACGGAAAAGACCTGGGCATTTATTCCCATGTCGAAAGCATCAAGAAACATTTCCTTAGGCGTAACTTCGATAATGACGCCGGTAATTTATATGAGGCTCAGATTGCGGATTTTGGCCAAAACCTGAAAGACAACTTTCAGCTAAAAACCAATGTAGAGGCCAATGATAGATCGGACCTCAGTGCAGTGGTTTCAGCGCTGAACGCTTCTGATGAGAATCTGCCAGGGCTCCTTTCTCAACTAGTTGATTTAGACGCCTTTATAACTTTCTGGGCGATGGAAGCAATTACCGGCCACTGGGACGGCTCGACGTCAAATGCCAACAACTATCTTGTTTATGACAATCCCGAAAACGGTCTCTTTTACTATATTCCATGGGGCACCGACGCCGCTCTGGAACAAAACAGCCTATTAGCGCCCGGTACGGGACCGCTATATCGCTTTACCAATATTCCATCTCGCCTGTACAAAATTCCTGCATATAAAGAAAAATATGATGCTCGAATACTAGAACTATTGGAGCAGCTCTGGGACGCGGAATCGCTTAATGCAGAGGTTGACCGCATAAGAGACCTAACTCAGACACCCGAAGATAATATGCGACAGGTGCGCGCTTTTATCAGCGAATATGATGGCAAACTTAGGGCGGCAGTCGCGGGAGCGACGCAACAAAAAGAACGCACCATTGTTGATCAGGCTACGGTGTGTGATCCGAGTAAGTATATGACGCTCACTGGCAACATTATTAACGGACGCGGCACCGTTGAATGGGTCGATTTACAAGGCAACCTTATTACCGTGCCGGTCAGCGCCTCTCCCGCATCGGCAGGTGTTGGAGGGGGCCTGCCATCGGGCAGCGTTGTCATTGTGCTAACAGGTTTTCAGGACGGGGCGTTGATTATTTTCCCAGTACTAATAGAAAAAGATGAATTTGGCCGCCTGGAAGTTCCTCTTCAGGGGACTACGACGATGATCCTGCGCGGCAGTCTTGAGGAGGGTTTTCAAATTACTGGCGTGACCGGTGCAGGTATCATTTCCTTTGACGAACCGCCTACCCTCGGCGGCGTGGTGAATATGCGTTTTACGGCCGCCTTCGTGGAAAGTGACGGACTGTTTGACGGTGGCCTATGACCCATGCAGCTTAAACTCGAGCAGGCACAATACCGCAGCGATCACGGTGAACTGAGAAGCAAGGGCCACGATATAGAAAAGTCGTGTACGGCGGTGGTGGGCCAATTTTCTGCGCATACCCTTAAAGAGCAATCAGCAATTACCTTGGCTGATCGCACCGATTCCAAATTTCTATTGCCGGTGCGAGTGTTGCCGCGCTTTCTTGGCGCCTTGAATTCAGACTACACCATTCTCGAAGAATCGGGCCATCGTGTGTTTACGTATGAAAACACCTATTTTGATACGCCCGCCTGGGATCTCTATTTGCAACATCAGAATGGCAAGTTGAACAGACACAAGTTTCGTTTGCGCCGCTATCGCGAAACTGACATTTCCTATTTTGAAAAGAAGTTCAAAACCAATAAGGACCGCACGGTAAAAGAGCGCGTCAACAGTGCAGACGTTCAGTCGAGCGATATTATTGTTGAAGAAGATATTGTTAAACCCAGTCTCTACGTGAACTATCGACGCGTCACGCTTTGGAATCATGCAGCCAACGAACGGCTGACCTTAGACTACGACCTCTGTTACCAGCGTCCAGAAAAAACTAAGGTGGCGAGGCTTGATGGCCTCTTAATCGCTGAGCTAAAGAGACATGGAAACGCTAGCGACTCACTTTTTGTCAAAACGGCCAAAGACCACGGGTTTTCGCCTAAAACATTCAGCAAGTATTGTACCGGGGTCTGCCTAACGGATAATGGCTCCCTTAAGAATAACCTTTTTAAATCAACACTTATCGACATAAAAAAAGCCAGCGAGCTATAGGAGCAACAACCGTATGAGTTTAACCCAGGACCCTGACTTTTTAATAAGACTGCTCATTAATATGGCGGCCGTTCTGATATTAATCAGGCTCGTATATTTTCGAGCGTCAAGGCATCGGGCCTATGCCAGTTCATTTATCTTGTTTGGCATGGGTGTATTCCTCGTCACTAGTCAGCTGTCGACCGTCGATATCTCACTCGGCTTTGCCTTCGGGTTGTTTGCTATCTTTTCCATGCTGCGTTACCGCACAGAATCCATCACGATCAAAGAAATGACCTACCTGTTTCTGGTGATTGCGATGTCGCTTCTGTCCGCCGTTGGAGACATGAGTCACCTAGAGCTTGCGCTACTCCTCGCTCTAGTCTGTGTGATGGCTTATATCACCGAAACAAGCCTGCTCCTGCCAGTGCTAGAGGAAAAAGCAGTCCAATATGAAAAAATAGAAAATATTCGGCCCGAAAGGAGAGCTGAATTATTAGAGGATCTCCGCACTCGTACGGGGCTAGATATTCGCAGCGTGGAAATTAATGAAATTAACTTTCTCAAAGACACCGCCCAACTGAAGGTTCAATATGTTCCCAGAGCGCCTGATGATTAAATCTAAAGCCACTGGCACTTGCGCTTTAATAGCGCTGGTTTTTAGCGCGTCAAGTTTAGCGGAGAAAGAGCGCTTACAGATCGGCGGTCAGGTACTGATGGATATGAATTATTTTGGGTCCTTCTGGAGCAAGAAGGGTGATAGCTCAAACACCAATGTGGAGCTTCGCGATGGCCGTATTCAGTTTACTTACGACTTCCCTGCGGGCTGGGAAGCTAAACTACAGGTCAATGCTGACGCCGATTCGAATGGCAGTGACGTCGATCTCGGCTCTACCTATATTCGCTATAATAACTGGAGGATAGCAGAGATCACATTGGGCAAAATGAAAGAGCCCATCGGTATGGAACGCAACACTCGAAGCGCCCGGCTCGTGACGATTGAAAGTTCCATGATGACCACATCATTCACACCTGGGAAAAACTGGGGCATACGTTTAAACAGTGCTACCAAGCGCAGAACGTGGTCGTTGGCGGCGACGGTAGAGGATGACAATGGTCAGAATGACGGCTACGAAGAGGACGAGCCGATTGCGCTCACGGGCCGATTTACGTTTGCTCCAATCCACACAGCTGAGCAGACGTTGCAGTTCGGAATTTCAAGCTCATGGCGAGACTGGAATAAAAATACTTTCCAGATTAAGGACCGGGCACAAGTCTCAAGTGCTGACAATGTGGTGAGAAGTGCGGAGTTCGCGGCAGACAATCAGGTGGTCATTGGGCTAGAAGGCGCCTGGAGTCGCAATAGCTTGTTGTTGCAAGGTGAGTACATGGTCACGCGCGTCGAAGAAGAGAATGGTCCCGATTGGAATTATGACGGTTATTATTTTACCGCTAGTTATCATCTTACCGGCGAGCATCGCAAGCTCAACAAAGGCAAACTTGGCGCCGTAAAACCGACCGGTGACGGAGGGGCATGGGAGCTAGAAGGCCGTTACAGTTATGTCAATCTGAGAGACCGAGGCTTGGGTGCGAAGGCATCCATCACCACGCTAGGTGTCAATTACTATTACAGGCGCGATATCAAACTCATGTTGGCTTACCTTTACCCCGATATAGCCGGGAGTGTCACGAGCGATGAACTGGGCGGCCACGCGGTCTCTGCGCGCGTACAAGTGCTGTTTTAACTCAGGAACGGACAGTGCCTTTTTTCTAAACAGGGGGCTGATCTAATGGTCGTGCTTCACGTTAAGCATGGCTGCAGAGCCAGCGTCAGCGACTAGAACGCCATCACCGATTGAGTTCAAGCCATCCGATGGAGTGCGCACACCTTATTGCCGGCCGGGTCACGTAAATAAGCAAGGTAGATTGTTCCAATGCTGCCCTCGCGCGGGCCGGGCGGCTCTTCAATCGCTGTGCCGCCGTTAGCCAAACCAGCAGCGTGCCAGTCGTCAGCCATTGCCCCACTTTCCGCAGCGAAGCCTATAGTGCTGCCATTTCCGTGGCTAACGGGCTCACCATCAATGGGCTTGCTAATTGCAAATATCCCAAGCTTGGTAAAATAAAAACAGCGCCCCTTTTCATCTATCACTCCTGGCTCATGGCCAAGAGCGCCTAAGATAGCGTCATAAAAAGCTTTCGACTCGTTAATGTCGCTTGCGCCGACCATGATATGACTAAACATTTTTACTCTCCTTATATTGTCGGATGGGCGACTTCAAGCGGAAGTCACGATCGACGCGTTACTCACAAATTCACCCAAGGTCACAACAGTGTTATAACCGCGCCAATAAGTCCACCAATGACCAAAATTTGTGCCGGGAGAAAACTTAAGACAAACCCAAGTGTTCGAGATTTTGGCTCAACAACGTATCCTCTGAAGTACAGAAAGCGCCCCACCACAAAAATTAATCCCAGACCGGCAGACACGTCGGTACTGACATAATAGCCAAACATGAGCATTCCAGGTATCAATAGCACTAACATCTCAAGAGTATTTTGCTGAACTCGGTGGTACCTCTCGAAGGTTGGATCCCCTGAAACCGCGGGCGCAGCAACCCCGTACGTTCCGCGCGCTTTTCCCACCAGCATACCAAATACCGAGTATTCAATCAGGGCCAAGGCAATTACGATTGTCACTGCTTCCACATCATTCTCCTAGAAGTCAAAAAGATCCAAACAAGTGCTTAAAAGCTGAGGCATCCACTGTAACAACGTGATGCTGACTTGGACAGTGTTGGATTACCGCCTCGCCCGAGCAGGACGACAATACAGTGCGCGAAAAACAATCCCTGTGCACTCGCGATCGATAGCAGGTCGTGCTGCGCTTGCTGCCCTCGCTAGCTTATATTGCCAACAAGTCCTGATTCTCGATGACTGTGAGTCCTTGGCTGTCTGCGGCCATTGCCGCATCTACCACTGAAAGCGCCACCTGTTGCAGGGTGACGGGGCTTTCAGGCAAAAACTTAGATACCACCACCGGCAACCGGCGCATCAGCCACGCAACAGGTGACATAAACAACCCCAATGGGACAGCAGTTCCGGCGGCCGTATAGCGTGTGCCGTAAATCGCCGAAGGGTAGAGCACCGTTGCCGCGTTGTCAGCTGACGCCCTCGTATAATCAGCTGCGGCCTCACTAGCCTGCTGTTTGCCCACGTAATAGCCAAAACGACTGGAGCGCATCAAGACCGGGATATGCGCGCTGAGTAACACCAGACGTTTAACACCTTGACGCTGCGCTTCGGCGATCACAGCACTATTGGCACTACCGTTGATCGTAACCTGTTGCTCGAAGGCATCCTGGTTAAACGTTGGCAGCGGAGGCGAACCGACAAGACACACAATGACATCTGCAGACGCCACCAACAATGGATCTGGATTAAGAGCATCTCCCGCAACCCAACTGACTTGATTCAGCCATGAGGGCCGAGTTCGTTCCAACTGAGCCGGCATCTTGCCGCTACGCGACACACTGGTACAGACTGTGCCACGAATCGCAGCAAGCTCAAGCACCTTACTGCCGACAAAGCCATTGCCACCATACACTAGGAGACGAGTCGGGATAGTTGAGTCTGCCATAAAGTTTTCCTTAATTGCTAGTATGTGTACGCACATAACGGCGAACCAGTTTACGGCAAGGAGACACTTCACCCGGAGATAGACCGCAGGTGCGACCCAAAAGTGCCGAATTGCTTAGACTGGCCCTTGAGCGTTCTCAATTTTCCCTGGTCTGATCCGACGCAGAGCACAGCCCCGGCCCGCGCAGCCCGCGCGCAGCGTGCCAATGACGGCCAAGCCTGCATATCAACTCAGAAGGACTCCCTATACGCCAACATCCGCACTGAATAGTGTCTAAGTTCGCTTTTTACTGGGGAGTCTACCCCCTAGAACATACTCTAAATCCGTCTGGCAATAACGCCGAGGCAAACGTTTGAAAAGCAGCGTTTAACCTGCCATACAATAATATGAACTATAGAAGGACATGCACGACAGGTTCTGAAAGATCTTTATTCACGGATAAATACGTCAAGATATTTTGCCCTCGCGGTCGGCGCTATCCTGCTGTTTTTTGTAGAAAAGGACGTAGACTGCCCACTGACATCTATCAAATGGCTGTTTCGCTTATCTCAGGTTTAGCGACCAACAATGTACTGCCAGCAACATTGAGAGAAGCCTTTCGGGCTGATCTTCTTGGCACATTGCCAAACCTATCCCCTACGCTAATGGTTTTACTGATCAGACAGAACCCGGAAGCCGATAGGATCGAATTTTACCTTTTCAATAAATACGTTATCGTTAAGCTGAGCCAGCTGATCTGTCTATTTGCATTGCCAAGCATTCCTTAAGGCCTTTTTACACAACGGTATATCAGCAGTTGGCCAGCTGCAGTGGGCCGCTGCGATGATCGCTTCAGTCCGGGCGTTGCACGCTGACGGATCTTCGCAACAGGCCCCGTGGTTGAAAAAGTCACCAAATTCAACCACGCCGTGTTTAAGACTTTCACATCTGTAATCTTGTGCTAAATTTATAGTGATCGTCGGCTCGATGTAAGAGAAAGGCTTCACAGGCAGACGACGTCCAAAATCCTTCTGGAAACCAAAACAAGGAAGTTATGGTTATGGAACAATCTCTTTTGTCTCACCCACGCGGAGATCACCCCCTCCCTCCGCCAGAAAAACTCGGTTATCTGGCCCTGTCCCGCACTACGGACAGAGTGCTACAAATTTTACTCGGTGGAGATCTGGCTCGTTTAAGGGCAGATTCTGTAGCGGAATCACTGGGCATGAGTAGCACTACCCTCCGCCGACGTCTGCGCGCTGATCATACCTGCTACCAGTTCCTACTTGATAGGGCACGGCAGTATCGCTGCGAGCAGGTTTTACGCACCATGTGGCGGCCCGGAAAGTGCCTAGCGGAGGAACTGGGCTATCTGGAGGTTAACAGCTTCTACCGTGCCTTCCGCCGTTGGACCGGATTGAGTTACAGCGAATACAAGGTACGGTATGCCGTGTAAGTGCGATACTGAGCGTCTACTCTCTGTAGCCCAACTGTTGTGTTTGCCCGTGGAGTGCAGGCACGACAATCAACGTCTCTATGAGCGGTTTGCCCTTGATCAGACGTACCCCCGAGGGTTTCCCTCCTGCCAGCGCCAGGTGTCCTCACACATCTGTGCTAGTCCACGGAAAGCCTTCCACTGCAATAGTGCCTGCGCTAATCTCGGATCGGCCCAGTATGCAGCGATATCGCCCGGCCGCCGCTCCACAATCTCATAAGGTATAGCCCGCCCGATGGCGCGCTCAAAGGCGTTCACCATCTCCAGCACCGACACCCCATTACCGGTTCCTAGATTAATCGTATGCAGGCCAGGCTTGCCACAAATGTAATCCAGTGCGGACACATGCCCCTCCACCAGGTCCATCACATGAATATAGTCGCGAACACCGGTACCGTCCGGGGTGGCGTAGTCCCCACCAAAAACGAGTAATTTGTCACGCCGACCTATAGCGACCTGCGCAACAAAGGGCATCAAATTATTAGGAAAACCGTGAGGGTCCTCACCAATGAGGCCACTTGGATGAGCGCCCACCGGATTAAAATAGCGCAGCCGGCCAATACTCCAGTCGGGATTTGCATGCTGCCAGTCCGCCAAAATATGTTCCACCATAAGCTTGGTGCGGCCATAGGGATTCGTCGGTGCAAGCGGAAAGCTCTCTTGAATAGGGACTGAAGCGGGATCGCCATAAACCGTAGCCGAAGAAGAAAATACGATAGTCTTCACCCCTGCCTGTTGCATCGCCGCCAGTAGGATGAGCGAGCCCGACACATTGTTATCGTAATACTCCAACGGCTGATCGACAGACTCCCCCACCGCCTTGAGACCGGCGAAGTGTAATACAGCAACAATCGTATGGGCCTCGAAAATGCGGTCTAGGCAATCACGATCTCGGATATCGCCGCGTATAAGCGTTGGCTTCGCAGCACAGATATCCTGCAAACGCTCTAACGCGAGGGCACTGCCATTGCACAGGTTATCCAATACCAGCACCTCATAACCCGCCTCTATCAGAGCAACGCAAGCATGGCTGCCAACATACCCTGCGCCACCTGTGACCAATATCGTACCCGTCATGGCGTTGATCCTGAAGATTGATTAAAGTTAAACACTAAAAGTATAACCGATTGGAGGCAGCGGGAAACCCATAAGCTCACCGCCCATAAAAATCTCTATTGATGACATGATATAACCTATAAAACGGTCTATCATGCACTGGTAAAAGACCCGTGGTAAGAAATTTCAATGCATATACTTGTGACCGGCGCAGCCGGGTTTATCGGCTATCACCTCAGTGAGAAGTTGCTGGCACGCGGTGACACCGTAACAGGATTGGACAATCTCAACGATTATTATGAGGTTAGCTTAAAGGAAGCCCGCTTAGATCGGCTGAATACCCAACCCGCTTTCACGTTCGTCCGCGCCGACCTTCAGGACCGGCCGGCCATGGAGGCCTTGTTTACCCAAAACAGTTTTGATGCCGTTATTAATCTTGCCGCACAGGCGGGAGTCCGCTACTCGCTAGACAATCCCCATGCCTACATCGACAGTAACATTGTGGGCTTTACCCATATCCTGGAATGCTGCCGCCACCACAAGATCGGGCACCTTGTGTACGCCAGCAGCAGCTCCGTCTACGGCATGAACGCTTCGATGCCATTCTCTGTACATGACAATGTCGATCATCCGATTTCACTTTACGCGGCAACCAAAAAAGCGAATGAGTTGATGGCTCACACCTATTCACACCTTTACAATCTCCCCACCACAGGTCTGCGATTTTTCACCGTTTATGGGCCTTGGAGCCGACCCGATATGGCACCATTTCTGTTCACCAAAGCCATCCTCACGGGAGAGCCGATTCAGGTATTTAACAACGGCGAGATGCAGCGAGATTTCACTTATATTGACGACATCGTTGAAGGCATCATTCGGGTCACCGACCAACCGGCCAGCCCGAATCTAGACTGGGATGCGACATCACCGGACCCTGGCACCAGCAGCGCGCCCTACCGACTCTATAACATCGGTAACAATAATCCGGTCTCGCTGATGGACTTCATTGGCGCCATAGAAACGGCACTTGGTAAGACGGCAGAAAAGGAATTTCTGCCTATGCAGCCTGGTGACGTCGCAGCGACCTACGCGGACATTGATGCACTGGTTGATGCCATCGACTATCACCCTCAAATGCCGGTACAGGATGGCATCAATAATTTCATTGCGTGGTACCTAGAATACATGGACAAGGCAAAACAATGAATGTAGTCATGATTGGCGCGGGTTACGTCGGATTAGTCTCTGGGGCCTGTTTCGCTGAGTTCGGCGCGAATGTCACTTGCCTTGACCTGGATGAAAGCAAGGTCGAGGCATTGAGAGCTGGCAAAATACCCATCTATGAACCGGGCTTGGATGATCTCGTACTGCGCAACGTAAAGGCTGGGCGACTTCAGTTTTCTACCCACTATGAGGACTGGATTGACAGTGCCGACCTGGTCTTTATTGCGGTAGGCACACCCTCACGCAGAGGAGACGGTCATGCGGACCTGAAATATGTTTATGCGGCCGCCGCCGAAATCGCCACACATCTGAAGGGATATACCGTGATTGTGGACAAGTCCACAGTGCCGGTTGGTACCGCCCGCGAAGTCAAAAATGTCGTTCAGCAGGTCAACCCGGAGGCAGATTTTGACGTCGCATCCAACCCCGAGTTTTTACGGGAAGGTTCCGCCATTAGCGACTTTATGCGGCCCGACCGCGTCATACTTGGAGTGGAGAGTGAGCGCGCAGCGCACCTGCTACGCGAGTTGTACCGTCCCCTCAACTTGATCGAAGCGCCCATCCTTGTCACAGACCTGGAGAGTGCGGAAATTACTAAATACGCCGCTAACGCCTTCCTTGCTACCAAAATAAGCTTTATTAATGAAGTGGCGCAATTATGTGAAAAGACGGGCGCCGATGTACATGCTGTAGCAAAGGGTATGGGGCTGGACGGGCGCATTGGTAAGAAGTTTTTACACGCTGGCCCGGGTTATGGCGGATCCTGCTTTCCAAAAGACACGCTGGCGATGATCCGGATGTCGCAAGAAGCAGGCGCTTCCAGCAGCATCGTGGAGGCGGTGGTTGCGGTGAATACCGCACAGAAATTGCGCATGGTGGTAAAAATCGAGCAGGCTTTGGGTGGCAGCGTCAAGAATAAAACCATCGCTGTTCTGGGGCTTACGTTTAAACCCGAAACTGACGATATGCGCGATGCGCCCTCGCTGACCATCCTGCCTGCACTGCTGGAGCAAGGCGCACGCATCACTGCGCACGATCCCGAGGGAATGAACGAAGCCCGCAAGGAACTTCCCCAGACCATGGAGTATCGGGATACTATCGAGGAAGCGGTGAAGGGCGCGGACGCCATTGTTCTGATGACAGAGTGGAATGAATACCGAGGGTTAGATCTGAAAAAATTAAAAACCTTGATGAGCGGTGATGTTTTCGTTGACCTTAGGAATGTGTATGAAGCGCAACAAATGGAGGCATGTGGGTTCGCCTATAGCTGCGTGGGACGTCCAACGACGCTGCGCTAGCATCAAGCTATTAGACCGGGCTGCGCTCGGACAGCAGCCCTGCCAAACTTAGGCTGCTAGGCCGCCTTGCTCAAAGACACCGCAGCGGGCACTAGGCCAGCTTCTCAAAATATTGAATGGCTTTACGCAAACCCTCTTCGAGCTGAATTTTTGGCTCCCAATTCAGTGTGGACCTTGCTACATCGATATTGGGCTGACGTTGCAGAGGGTCGTCACTGGGCAATGGGTGCAAAACCAGACTGGAACTCGATTGCGTAAGCTCCATGACTTTCTCGGCGAGCTCCCTAATGGTGAACTCATAAGGGTTACCCAGGTTTATCGGACCGACAATCTCATCCCCAGTGCCCATCAACATCACAATACCGTCAATGAGATCATCAACGTAGCAAAAAGAACGCGTTTGGGATCCATCGCCAAAAAGCGTGATCGGCTCATTGCGCAGTGCTTGCATTATAAAATTTGACACCACCCTGCCGTCGTTGGGATGCATCTTAGGGCCATACGTATTAAAAATACGGGCCACTTTTATCCGCAACTGATGCTGCCTGTGATAATCGAAGAAGAGTGTTTCAGCGCACCGTTTCCCTTCGTCATAGCAAGAGCGCTCGCCTATGGGGTTCACATGCCCCCAATAACCTTCAGGCTGAGGATGCACCTGTGGATCACCATACACTTCGCTCGTGGACGCCTGGAATATTTTAGCGCCGGTACGCTTGGCTAGGCCTAGCATATTGATTGCACCATGCACGCTAGTTTTTGTCGTTTGCACCGGGTCGTGCTGGTAATGTATTGGCGACGCAGGGCACGCGAGATTGTAAATTTCATCCACCTCAACATACAGTGGAAACGTCACGTCATGTCGCATCAATTCAAAATTCTTTTTATCCAACAGATCAGTAATATTGCCTTTACTGCCGGTAAAGAAATTATCCACACAAATGACGTCGTGACCTTGAGCCACTAAACGTTCGCATAGATGGGAACCCAAAAAACCGGCGCCGCCTGTAACAAGTATTCGCTTTCGAGAGTGCATGGTATTTTTATTGCTTTGACTAAAACCTGTTGCTAATAGTAGTGAAATTGCTGAAGGCGGGGAAGCTTTCTTGTATCAACTCACCGGTGTTTTTAAGTCTTTAGTGCTGACTCGGCTACCTATACCTGAAGACTTCGATGCGGCCATTACCCGTTAATTGTGAACGGGGATGTTCAAAAGCAGCAGCTGCATAATAACGGTACCCTGATTTTGTAAATATACGCGTCTACCCACCAAACATTTACCGGTTTGGATCACTGTTTACGCGTCGAAGGGGTGGCGCAGGACAATGGTCTCCACACGATCGGGGCCAGTGGAAATAATATCAATAGGGGCTCCCACGACCTGCTCAATCTTGCGAATATAGCTTCGCGCGGCCTCCGGGAGTTCTGCTAAGGTTTTCGCTCCAAGCGTAGACTCGCTCCATCCAGAGACCTCTTCATAGACAGGCACAAGACCCTCATAATCATCTGAATCCATTGGATTTGACACTGGATTGCCGTTCTTGCCGGTATAGCCTACACAGATACTGATCGTCTCAAGCCCGTCCAGCACGTCCAGCTTAGTGAGACACAAACCACTGATAGAGTTAATGTTGACAGCCGTGCGCAACGCCACCGCATCAAACCACCCGCAACGCCGAGGACGACCTGTAGTCGCCCCAAATTCATGACCCTTTTTAGCAAGATACTCACCAGTAGCATCAAACAATTCCGTGGGAAAGGGGCCTGACCCGACTCGGGTGGTGTAGGCTTTGGTAATACCCAGCACGTAGTCGAGGTAAAGCGGACCAAAACCGGAGCCCGTTGCCGTTCCGCCAGCAGTGGTGTTGGAACTCGTCACAAAAGGATAAGTGCCGTGGTCGATATCAAGCAGAGAACCCTGAGCGCCTTCGAACATTATATTGGTTCCCGCCTTACGGTATGCATGAAGAAGAGAGGTCACATCATCCATCATCGGCAGTAATTCTCGGCCCATCTCCAAGGATTCGGTCAGTACCTTGTCTACATTCAACGCTTCAACTTGATAATACTTCTCCAGGAAAAAGTTATGGTATTCCATCACATCGCGCAGCTTGCGAGTAAAACGCTGTTCATCCTGCAGATCACCCAGTCGCAGACCTCTTCGGCCGGCCTTATCTTCATAGGCAGGCCCAATACCACGCCCGGTGGTACCAATTTTTTCGTTGCCACGCTTGGACTCGCGAGCCTGATCGAGCGCGACATGGTAGGGCAGGATCAGCGGGCAGGCAGGCGATATTTTCAGGCGATCACGCACGGGCACACCCTTGGCCTCCAACTCGCGGATCTCCTTGAGAGCAGCCTCGGGAGACAAGACCACGCCATTGCCGATCAGGCAGGCTACATTTTCTCGCAGAATACCTGACGGTATAAGATGCAATATGGTTGTCTCACCCTCAATGACCAGCGTATGACCTGCGTTATGCCCGCCCTGAAACCTTACCACCGCACCGGCCTGGTCGGTCAGCAAGTCCACGATTTTGCCCTTGCCTTCATCACCCCACTGGGTGCCCAGGACTACTACATTTTTACTCATTGATTAAGCTCTTGTATTGAATTTGGTTGCAGTTTGCGTTCATAGGCGCGCAACCCTAATCGCTGTCTTTTAAACTCAGGGGCTTGACCTGCCAATGGCCATCGTGCTCCACAAGATGGCGGTCACATTGCGGATCCGGCGAACCTGAAAGACAGTCGATCACCACCTCTCCTTCCGCGCGCAATTCTCGTACCCGTAAATTCAGCGCGGGATCGTCTGCGTTCGGCATACTGATAGCCTGCTGCTTAGTGGCAATCGTTGGTAGCATTGCCATTAAAGACTTCAAATCGGTGGCAAAACCGGTTGCAGGTCTGGCTCTACCAAACACAGCACCCACGTCGTTATACCGACCACCATTGGCAAGAGCCTGACCACAACCAGAAACATAAGCAGCGAACACCAAACCCGTGTGATAGTGATAGCCACGCAATTCAGACAAATCGAAGTATATATCCAACTCGGGCGACTGCCGACGAAGATGATAAGCGACCTCCTCCAAGGCATCGATACCTGTCAGGGCGCCCGGCACTGTTTCAGCAAACAGGGACCGCGCCGCTTCGAGAACGGTCTCGTCTCCATGCAAGTCCACGAGGGCAATAATCAGTGCTGCGATATCGGGCTCTATTCCGACAAGCGCAAGGTTTAGGTCAGGCACTGACTTGCGCTGCAAGGCGTCAAACACAGTGGCCTCTTGCTCAGGACTGAGACCAGCAGTGGCCAGCACAGCCTCATAGATGCCCACATGCCCAAGATCCAGAGTGATTCCAAAAAGACCCGCCGTCTCCAAGGTCGCCAACATCAGGCGCACAATTTCGACATCAGCCCCCAAACTGTCGTCGCCGTAGAGCTCAGCGCCCAATTGGATTGGTGACCGCGAGGCCATCAGAGACTTAGGACGTGTGTGTAACGTAGACCCGGCATAACATAAGCGGGTAACCCCATCCTCTGCTAGGCTGTGAGCGTCAATTCGGGCGACCTGAGTAGTTATGTCCGCACGAATACCCAAGGTGCGACCGCTGAACTGGTCCGTAAGTTTGAAGGTGAGGAGGTCAAGATCCTCACCCAACCCCACCAACAAAGATTCAGTAAACTCCATGAGAGGCGGGATTACCAAGCGATATCCCCAGCTGCGATACACGTCAAGTAGGGCGCGTCGAAGGGTTTCAACCGCCTCGGCCTGACCTGGAAGAATCTCTTCCATCCCATCAGGAAGCTGCCAGTGATCTACCCTTGTCATTTTATTTAACAAACCCTAATGCACCAAATACAATATAAGGACACCAAATAGCATACTGCCTAGACCAACATTGCGAATCACCCGATCATCCGTCTGCTCCACAATTACAAGCATGGTGCGCCAGCGGTTTGGGCTAACAAACGGGACCATCCCTTCGATAATAAATACCAAAGCAATCGCTATCGGAAGTACCTGCCAGAAGTCCACATGCGCCCCTGACTAAGTCCGCTACTTCCCGCCTTTAGGATCTTTTAAATATCGAAAAAACTCGCTATCGGGCTGCAGCAACATAATGTCCCCATTGCCCTGAAAAGCATCTTGATAAGCTCTTAGGCTGCGCGTAAACGAGTAAAACTCCGGATCTTGAGTAAATGCGGCTGCGTAAGTAGCCGTGGCCGTGGCATCACCTTCACCACGAATTAGCTCCGAATCTCGGTAAGCATTGGCCTCCAACACGGTGACCTCCCGATCAGCAGCCGCACGAATACCCTCTCCCAGCTCTTGGCCCTGAGATCGATGCTCGCGCGCCTCTTTCTCTCGCTCAGCATTCATGCGCCTATAAACAGACTCTGACACATCCGGCGGAAGATCGATTTGCTTCACACGCACATCAACAACTTCGACACCCAGCTCCTGCTGCGCAACAATCGTCATTTCCGCTGTAAGCGCTTGCATTAACTCATCACGCTCACCGGAGACCACTTCCTGAATCGTACGGATAGCGACCTGGTTACGTAGCCCGTTGTTAATCCGCTGTGCCAACAGCGCCATCGCCCTCGATTCCTCACCATTGGTGGCGGTATAAAACTTCTCTGTGTCAGACACCTTGAACTTCGCATAAGAATCCACAATCAACGCTTTCTTTTCCTGCGTAAAGAAGCGCTCAGGCGTTGAATCTACGGTCAAAACTCGGCCATCAAATTTTCGCACGTTGTTGACGAAAGGAATTTTTAGATGCAGACCCGGCTCGATATTAGAATTAACCACCTCACCAAACCGTAACAGCACACCGCGCTCTGTTTCTTTGATCACGAACAGCGACTTACTGGCAATTAGCAACAAAGACAGCGCAACAAAAATGAATACCACATTACGTCCAGACATGTTCATCGCCCTCCCCTGCGGCCATCGGATACTGCGGCATCATTGCGCAGTTGCTCGGTGACAGCGTTAGTCAATTCTCGGATATTGGAGCTGTTCACTTTGACGCCACCCCCAGAAGTGTTGCGCTGGCTGCGCTCGGCCAGCTTGTCCAGCGGCAGATACATCATGTTATTACCGCCTTCGACATCGACCATCACTTTGCTGGTCTCAGAGTACACTTTCTGTACAGCGTCCAAATACAGACGCTCACGGGTCACTGCGGGTGACTTCTGATACTCCGTCAAGAGCTTCGTAAAGCGCTCTGCTTCACCCTCTGCGTTGGCAATAACCTGCTGCTTGTAAGCATTAGCTTCCTCAATCTGACGCTGAGCGCCACCGCGAGCCTCAGGGACTATGCCATTGGCATAGGCTTGGGCTTCGTTTTGCACACGCTCCTCATCTTCACGGGCCTTGATCACGTCATCAAACGCAGCTTGGACCTGTGTGGGGGGCTTAGATTCGTCAACTGTCACCTTGCTGACCAGTATGCCTGTTTGATAGAGGTTGATGTAATCCTGAAGCCGTCGTTGGACATCGACTGCAATCTGCACACGCCCTTCGGTCAGCACCATGTTCATACTAATCCCACCCACTACGTGGCGCAGCGCACTTTGGGCAGCATGCTGCAGCGAGCGCTCAGGATCCCGTACCTTCAACACAAAATCAACGGGATTGTCTATGACGTACTGAACTGACAGCTGTACTTCAACGATATTTTCATCCTGAGTAAGCATAATTTCGCGCAAACTTATGGAGCGAACCTTGGTGACATTCAACAAGGTCACACTATCAATAATGGGCGGATTCCACTGCAGTCCAGGCTGCACGGTATCGTAATATCGACCAAAACGCAGTATGACACCGCGTTGCTGCTGGTCGACCTGATAGACGCCCATCACGGCCCACACTAACAACGCCAAGACCACCAAGACCACCACCACCGCGCTGGAGAAAGCAGGGCTACTCCCACCGCGGGATGATCCACCCCCACTGCCACCGCCGAACAAGCCTTGCAGCTTAGCTTGCAGCTTTTTTAGTGCTTCATCCAGATCAGGCGGCCCTTGATTGCTATTATTGCCACCCCAGGGATCCTTGGGCTTATTACCACCACCCGTAGGTTCATTCCAGGCCATAACTAACTCCTAATTTAAACAATAAAACCAGTCTACCAAATTTTTTGCTCAGGGTACGCAGTAGCGTCACTTTGCCGACAACTAAAACAGCGGCTCAGGCCCTTTCTTCATTAAGCGGTTCCAGTCCGCGCGCGGCAGATGCACACGCAAACAAGCCACACCAGCGTCGTCGTAGTCTTCGCGCTCTACCGCACCGAGACTGTAGAACGCAGCACGCAGGCCGCCTTGATCCGGATCGAGATACAGTTCTTCGTCTACCATGTCCTGGCCAACCAGCTCAGCAACGGCCTGCAGGAGTAGATCAACGCCTGCGCCCGTGGCTGCGCTGAGCCAGACTCGCTCGGGCCGCCCCTCGGCGTTGCGCTCCAAGCGTGGCGACTGTTCCAGCAAATCCAGCTTATTAAAAACCTGCAACTGAGGAATCCCCTCTGCGCCAATCTCGGTCAGCACATCGTGCACCTCGGATATATTGCCGTCCCGCTCGTCGCTAGCGCCATCAACCACATGCAGCAACAGATCAGCATTCAGTGTTTCTTCGAGTGTTGCCTTAAACGCTTCCACCAGCTTATGGGGCAAGTGCGCGATGAAACCCACCGTGTCGGCCAGCACAACAGGGCCCACGTTTTCAAGCTCTAGGCGCCGAAGCGTAGGATCTAGCGTAGCAAACAGTTGATCAGCCACATACACCGTTGATTCAGTCATGTAATTAAATAGGGTGGACTTGCCGGCATTGGTATACCCCACGAGTGAAACCGTGGGTATCTCTGCTCTCTTACGGGACCGACGACCCTGATCGCGCTGTTTACGCACTTTTTCCAGCCTTGCGGTGATCGATTTGATCCGTGCACGCAACAAGCGACGGTCTGTCTCTAGCTGCGTTTCACCAGGACCGCGCAAACCGATGCCACCTTTTTGACGCTCTAGATGCGTCCAGCCTCGCACTAAGCGAGTGGCTATATGCTGCAATAGCGCCAGCTCGACCTGCAGTTTGCCTTCATGGGTCCGAGCCCGCTGAGCGAAAATGTCCAGAATCAAACCGGTGCGATCCAACACCCGGCACTCCAGTTCCTTTTCCAAATTACGCTCTTGGCTTGGGCTGAGCGCATGATTAAACATCACGACCTCAGCACACTGCTCGTGCACTTGCTCCTTAATTTCCGCAAGCTTTCCGCTTCCTACAAACGTGCGGGCATGCGGCACATCACGGCTACCCATTATGTAAGCAACAGGATCACCGCCTGCAGACAAGACGAGCTCCTCAAACTCACGAGGATCTTCACACTGAGACTCACTGCCAAGCTTCAAATGGACAAGGACAGCACTCTCTCCGGAATCGGGACGATCAAAAAACAAGGCTACTTAGCCAAGTCAGAATGAGCCGGCAATACAGAGCCTTTAGGCATCCAACGAAAAAGCATTTAACTGGCTTCTTCGCCTTCTTCCTCGGGATGCTGTAACGGTATGCGGACCACTCGGGAAGGAACGACGGTGGAAATCGCATGCTTATAGACCATCTGGCTAACGGTATTTTTAAGCAGCACAACAAACTGATCAAAAGACTCAATCTGCCCCTGCAGCTTGATGCCATTCACCAAGTAAATTGCCACTGGGACGCGTTCCTTACGCAAAATATTCAAATAAGGGTCTTGTAGCGTATGCCCTTTCGACATAACTTACTCCTAATAAGGCTCAAATAGAGCCGAAATGTTATAAAAAAACAACCTCTTACCGCCCTCAAACATCCAGCACTACTGGTTTTGACAGTGGATAACGGGTCTTGGATTCGACCAGCAACATTATAATGTATTTACACCACGTTTATAGTGGGGCCTGAGCAAGATAGTTCAAGGCTAAATCTAGCGGTTTCTTTCCTGGTGATAATTTTAAATCTTGAAATAGGCTATTTTGGGCGAACTTACCTGCATAGTCGGTGTAGATCCAACCAAGTTGCGGCCACTTTCGCAACCATGTGAGTTGTCGCTTAGCCAGCTGGCGAGTTGCTGCTAACGCATTCTTAACCGCTTCATCAAGGCTACACTCTCCTTCTAGGTGCTGCCAAAGTTGTCGATAACCCACCGCACGTGCCGCCGGAAGCTCAGCGTTCAAATCTTGGCGCTGCCAGAGCGTGCGGACCTCATCCAAAAAACCGGCCGCCATCATGCGCTCAAACCGCAGCGCTATCCGTTGATGCAAAATATCGCGCTCAGCCGGACAAATCGCCAATTGCACCACGCGATGGCGGTCCAAAGCACCCGTACTCCGTGTAACGAGGCCCGGGCCAGTGCCACTTTTATTGTGCCACTCCGTCATAGTAACGCCACTGGTGCGATAAACCTCCAATGCTCGACTAAGACGCTGAGAATGGTTGGGATGAATGCGTGCCGCCGACAACGGGTCCACTTCTGCCAATTCTTTGTGGATACTGACCCACCCATGCAACGCGGCCTGGGCCGCTATTTCCGCGCGAATAGACGGTTCCGCTCCCGGCATGTTGTCCAGCCCCTCCAGAAAGGCCTTGAAATAGAGCATGCTGCCGCCCACCAGCAGCGGCGTCTTACCACGAGCGATAATATCCGCCGTCAAGCGCTCAGCATCTACCACAAAATCGGCTGCCGAGTAAGCCTGAGCTGGATCGCGAATATTGACGAGATGATGAGGGTAATCCGGTTTTGCGCTGCCGATATCCATGCCGCGATAGACCAACGCAGAATCGACGCTAACCAATTCACAGTCCAAACATTCGGCCAACTGAACGGCCAGATCGGTCTTGCCAGACGCCGTAGGGCCCATCAGACAGATCAACAAGGGGTTTTCTGAAGTCACCTTTACCTCAGCGACCACGTAAAAATAATTTATCCAATTCGTCTAGGCCCATCTGAATCCAAGTAGGTCGACCATGATTACACTGACCGGATCGCTCGGTTTCTTCCATGTCCCGCAGCAGGGCGTTCATCTCTGGAAGGGTAAGCCGACGATTGGCCCGAACCGAACCATGGCAGGCCATGGTGGAAAGAATCTCATCCATGTGTGCCTCAATACGCTCCGAGGTGCCAAATTCAATCAAGTCTGCCAGCACATCACGCAACAACTGTTCCACATTGGAGTCCCTGAGGGCGACTGGAATTTGCCGAATCATCAGGACCTCCTCTCCGCCTGCTTCAACCGACATACCCAAGCGCTGAAATAATTCGCTATGCTGCTGTGCCACCTGCACTTCGCGCTCACTGACAGCGACAGATTGCGGGACCAAGAGCGGCTGACTGCGGATACCTGCCTCATCGCGGGCCGACTTGAGACGCTCATACGTGATGCGTTCATGCGCAGCGTGCATATCCACTAGCACCATACCGTGTACATTTTCAGCCAAAATATAGACGCCCTTCAATTGCGCCAGAGCGTAACCCAGCGGTGGGGCCTCCTCATCCGAATCGACTGCAGGCAGGCCATGCAAGCGCGCATAGCCACTCATCTGTTCGCTCACCTGACCCGCGGCAGGCGCATAACGTCCAAAAGAACCGCCTGAGGCGCTCTGGCGAGGCGCACTAGGCGCCCCCCAAGCCAGTGCACTCTGGTTGCTTATCTCCCCAGTGGCCGTATTAATCGCCATGCCATCGCCAGTCGCGAGCATATGTTCAGGGAGCGGGTCTCGCAATGGATCCTGTGCTGGACGCACGTCAGCTAGGGCTCGATGCAAACTGGAAAATATAAAGTTGTGCACTGCACGGCTATCTCGAAAGCGCACCTCGTGTTTGGTGGGATGCACATTCACATCGACCTGCGCCGCGTCCAACTCAAGATAAAGCACAAAGGCAGGGTGGCGCCCGTGATACAACACATCGCGATAAGCCTGCTTGACCGCATGAGCGATCACCCGGTCACGAATGACCCGCCCATTCACAAAAAAATACTGCAGATCTGCCTGGCTGCGCGAAAAAGTCGGCAATCCAACCCAGCCCGATAGCCGATAGGGCGGTGCCTCCGACTCGATAGCAATGGCCTGCTCCATAAAGGCGGGTCCGCAGATCGACGCGACGCGACGCTGCCGCTCAGGCTGCAGCGTGGCCGCCTTGAGATTGTGCACTACCTTTCCATTATGGCGCAGCGAGAATGTCACATCGAAGCGCGATAAGGCCAGCCGCTTCACAACTTCTTCTAGGTGATTGAACTCGGTCTTCTCTTTACGCAAAAATTTGCGTCGGGCGGGCGTGTTAAAAAACAGGTCACGCACTTCCACCGTGGTACCCTGAGGATGAGGAGCGGGTTTAAGTTGCACCTCCATATCGCGCCCTTCACAAGCTGCGCTGATACCCTCACTGCCCTGCTCGTGGGCATTGCTGGTGAGCGTCAGGCGCGATACTGAACCGATACTGGCCAGTGCCTCTCCACGAAAGCCAAGACTACTCACCTGCTCAAGATCTTCCAGCGAGGCAATTTTACTGGTGGCATGGCGAGCCAGCGCCAACGACATATCCTCTGAGGGAATGCCGCTACCGTCGTCGCGAATGCGAATTAACTTGGAGCCACCGGATTCAACGTCTATATCGATGCGGGTCGCACCCGCATCCAGACTGTTCTCCAGCACTTCCTTGGCGACAGACGCCGGGCGCTCGACAACCTCGCCGGCGGCGATCTGATTGGCCAGCCTGGAACTTAGCAAAAAAATTCGGGACATGAGACAGTATTATCAGCTCTTGGGAATATTCAACTTCTGCCCCACCAATATTTTTGAGCTATTCATCGTGTTGTAGCTCTTGAGATCGGCAAGGGAAATACTAAAGCGATCAGCAATGCCCGATAGTGTATCACCTCGAGCGACAGTATATAGCTGCCCGCCCTGCTGCTTTTGCCAAGCCAGCAGTGTGCCCGAGGGTGGATGGGCAAAAAACCATTCCTTGATACCGCGGTGAATAGCGCTGGCCATTTTTTTCTGGTACCGGCTGGTCGCAAGCAGGCTGGCTTCCTTAGGGTTTGAAATAAAGCCTGTCTCCACGAGGATGGAGGGCACGTCCGGCGATTTCAATACAGCGAATCCAGCTTGTTCAACCTGCTTTTTATGCAGTCGGGCGATGTCATCAACATTACGTAGCACCCGACTCCCCAACTTCAAACTGGTATCCAGCGTTGAGGTCATAGACAGGTCCGCCAATACCCCCGCCAGCACATCGTCCTTATCCGACAGACTAACGCCTCCTACCAGATCTGCGGCATTCTCCCGCTGCGCCAAGTAAAGCGCCGCCGTACTTGTTGCACCACCATTGGAAAGGGCATACACCGAGGCTCCATGCGCCTGCGGGCGCTTGAAGGCATCCGCGTGAATGGACACAAACAAATCTGCCTGATGTTTGCGGGCTAAATCTCTGCGCCCCTTGAGACTGACGTAATAATCACCGGAGCGAACCATAACCGGCTGAAAACCCACATCGGCTTTAAATAGCGCTCTCAGTTCTTTGGCGATCGCCAGTACCACGTCTTTTTCCCGCAACCGGTTTGGACCCGTGGCGCCTGGATCCTCTCCGCCATGCCCCGCATCAATAGCAATGATTATGTCGCGCTTAGCAGACTCCTGGACGCTTTTTTTAACCGCAGGGACTGCCTGCAGCGCCTGAAAGTCGTACAAATCGACAACTAGTCTGTACCCCGCCTGATCGTTCGCTTCCAGCGCAAAACTCCGAGGATCAAGCCGCGCACTGACCTCGATAACAATGCGTAAATCATCCCCCTCACGCACGCCGGAGCGCACCAACGACACCGGCGTATTCACCAAGTTCAGGTCAGCTAGGTTAGTGCGTAGATTGGTGTCTTGTATATCCAGGACGATGCGGCTCGGATTGGACAGCACAAGCAGCGAATAGTCTGCAGGACCGGTGAGATCAAACACAATCCGGGTATGGTCCGGCGCACGCCACAGGCGCACATCGTGCACATCCACTGCCCATACAGCGGATGAACCGAGAAAATACAGGACCACCCCGACCCAACACGCCCTGCCCATACCCGTCTCTCTCACTAATCCCGCTGACAATCTCTTACCTTGTGGCTCAAGGTTTATGCTGCTGGTTCTGTCAGCATCCGCGCCAGCACTCGCCTGCCCCGCTCAGTCGCGGCATCAAATATCAAACAACGACCAGCGGCTTGTTGAGCTATGTTAATCACTAAGTCTCCCAAGGGCAAAGCGCCGAGGCCTCGCTCAGGCCATTCCACCAAACAAACCGACATATCACCAAAATAATCACGGATCCCTATAAACTCCAGCTCTTCAGGGTCTGTCAAACGATACAGATCAAAATGAAACACCTGCAGCTCCCCCAGCTGATAGGGCTCCACTAACGTATAGGTAGGACTTTTTACCGCGCCGGCATGACCCAGATACCGGATAAACCCGCGACTAAACGTGGTTTTCCCCATCCCCAAATCACCCTTTAAAAACACTACTAGACCCGGCTCGCACACGGCTGCCAGCCTTGCGCCCAACGCCACCATTGCCGCTTCATCCGATGCAGTGACTGTGAATAGTCCGCCGGTCATCCTAGCAATGACCGCAGCTTGGGAATTAAATCGGTGGCGACCAATCCACGTTGCCCCTCTTGGGCGGCGATATCTGCAGCCGCCCCGTGCAGACACGCACCCAGAGCTGCCGCTTCCAGCGGCGACAGATGCTGCGCCAGAAGAGCCCCGATCACACCACTGAGCACATCTCCCATGCCACCGCTGGCCATACCAGGGTTGCCATAGTCACTCAGCAAAATATTTCCGCCACCGGTGATCAGACTGCCATTGCCCTTGAGGATAACAACACCGCCGTAACGCTGCTGCAGGGCACTGACGGCAGCAAACCGATCTGACTGCACCTGTTTAGTGCTGCAGCCAAGCAGACGGGCAGCTTCGCCCGGGTGTGGCGTCAACACCCAATTGTTGCTTGGATCTATTGTACCCAGTGTGCCCGCTGCCATTATATTGAGCGCGTCCGCATCAAGCACCACAGGCTTGCCACAGGCCAGGGACCGCCGCAGCAGCTCTATTGACCAAGAGGACTGACCCAGCCCAGGGCCCACCACCAACACATCAGCGGCCTCCACCATAGACACGAATTCCTCGCCCGAAACAATACCTCTGGGCATGACTTCAGGCGTCCGAGCTACCACCGCCGCCACATGTTCCGGACGCGTTGCAAGTTGCACTAGACCGGCCCCACAGCGCAATGCAGACTCAGCCGCCATCGCCGCAGCACCGGCGAAGCCATAGTCACCTCCAACAACCAACACGTTACCGAACATGCCTTTATGGGCACTGGCGGAGCGCGGCGGCAAGCATTCCAGCAGCGGTTCGAGCGCGAGCCGAGCACAATGGGCGGGAACCGCAGCAAAGACCTCAGGGGGAACTGCCAGATCAGAGAACTGCACAGCGCCGCTATACTCAGGCCCCTGCAGCGTAAATAGGCCGCGCTTCAAAGCGATAAAAGTCACTGTCAGATCCGCCGCCACTGCCGACCCCAGCACGGTTCCCGTATCGGCGCAAAGCCCCGAGGGAATATCCACTGCCAGCACTGGCGCGGTGCAGGCGTTAACGGCAGCAATAGCTTCAACAACAACACCACGCACCTCGCCCCCAAGGCCTGTGCCTAACATAGCATCAACGACAACCCCCTCGGACATCAGTAAATCGGGCTGAAACGGCACTATTTTTACGCCGTTGGCCTGCGCTTGCTGCAGGGCCAGTGCCGCATCGCCACTCACTTTTCTGGGGTCACCTAGCCGGAAGACGGTGACATTGATGCCGCGTTTATGCGCCAGATCCGCTATCAGGAAACCATCACCCCCATTATTGCCAGTGCCGCAGATGATCTGCAGCCGCTCCGGCTCTGGCCACACTTCCAGTAAATACCGGAGAGTCGCATCGGCAGCCCTCGACATCAGCGTAATGCCCGCAATGTTATGCTCGTAGATTGCGCACTGATCCAGGGCGCGGGTCTGTGCTGCGGTGTACAGGTTTTCAGTGCCTAGCATTTTTATCACTCAACTTGCAGGTCGTACTGATCGTATGTTCTTGCTCGTGCCGCCCGTCGCTAAAACAAAATAACAAAAAGAAGCACATACGAAATCCAGTTCTGTCAGAATTATACGCAGATGCCAATCAATGGTCGTAGCAAATTGACACAACAACTCACACCACAGGAACTGGAGACACTGTCGCAAAAAATCCGGCAGTGGGCCACCGAACTGGGATTTCAGCAACTGGGTATTACTGGCGTTGACCTCGGCGAACATGAGGCCTATCTGCAAAAATGGCTAGATGCGGGTTATCACGGGAGCATGGATTATATGGCCCGTCACGGCAGCAAGCGTTCCCGACCTCAGGAACTGGTGCCGGGCACACTGCGTGTTCTTGCGCTGCGCATGGACTATCTCGAAAGAGATACACAGGCACTCGAGGTATTAGCGTCGCCGCAAAAGGCCTATATCTCGCGCTATGCGTTAGGCCGCGATTATCACAAATTGATTCGCAAGCGCCTGTCACAGCTTGCGAGTCGCATTCAAGGAGAGGTTGGTGGGGGTGACTATCGCGCCTTCGTCGATAGCGCTCCCGTGCTGGAACGCGCCATCGCCGAGCAGGCAGGATTAGGCTGGATCGCCAAAAATGCCATGCTGATCAACGCCGAAGCTGGCTCATGGTTCTTTTTAGGAGAAATTTATACCAACCTGCCACTGCCAGTAGATAGCCCGCAGGCCAGCAAGCATTGCGGCAGCTGCACAGCGTGCTTGGATATTTGCCCAACGAACGCCTTTACGGGACCCTTTCAACTGGATGCGCGCAAATGTATCTCCTATCTCACTATTGAGCATCGAGGCAGCATTGATACTGCCCTGCGACCCCTCATGGGTAACCGCATCTTTGGCTGCGACGACTGCCAGCTATGTTGCCCTTGGAACAAGTTCGCACAGGCAACCGACGAGGGAGACTTCCAGCCCCGGCATGGATTGGCAGATGCGGACCTGATAGACCTGCTGTTATGGGATGAGTCGACATTTCTGGCAAAAACCGAAGGGTCTGCAATCCGTCGAATAGGCCATGAACGCTGGTTACGTAATCTAGCGGTTGCACTAGGAAACGCGCCAACGTCAGACGCAGTAATCGATGCTTTGCTCTCTAGACGCGGCGATCCATCGCCCCTTGTGCAAGAGCACGTGGCCTGGGCACTGCAGCAGCACGGTGTTACTCCAGCTTGAGAAAATGCTCTCTGTAGTAGCGCAACTCATTGATAGATTCACGAATATCATCCAGCGCTTGGTGCGTGCCGGTTTTGATAAAACCCGATTCCAGCTCTGGACGCCAGCGTTGCATTAGTATTTTGAGGGTACTGACATCTAGATTACGGTAGTGGAAATAGGCTTCCAACTGCGGCAATAGACGCGCCATAAAACGCCGATCTTGACAGATGGTATTGCCGCACATGGGAGATGATCCGCGGGGAACCCACTGCTCGAGAAACTCAATGGTTTCGCGCTCGGTCCGCTCTGCGTCATATCTGCTGGCCTTCACCCTAGCCACCAGACCTGAACGATTATGGTGTGTGGTGTTCCACTCGTCCATGCCATCAAGTATGGCATCACTGTGATGGACGGCAATCACCGGCCCTTCGGCTAATGTGTTGAGCTCAGAATCGGTCACAATGGTGGCGATCTCAATCACCACGTCCTGATCCGGTTTTAAACCGGTCATTTCCAAGTCTACCCAGATGAGGTTGCTGGCGCTGCGCATGATCTGTTGGTCCAAAACCGTCAATAGGATCGCTAGTGTAACAAATTGTCTCGACAGACCAAGCCCGTAACCCAATAATGGCGACATGAGTAAACGCAAACTCAGCCGGCAGCAGGCATGGCGCATCGAAAAAATTCAGGACGAACGCGCCAAACGTTCCGCCCGTCGGGATACTGACGCGCAGGAAGCGCTCGTCGGTGGAGAGCTTGGTCCGGAACGCGAAGGCCTGATTGTTGCACACTACGGCACTCAGGTTGCGGTCGAGTCTTCGCCCGGCGAAAGCCAGCGCTGCCATCTGCGCGCAAACCTGGAGGGCTTGGTAACCGGAGACAGAGTCGTGTGGTGCAATGGCGATCCGATGGGCGTGGTGGTTGCGCAGCGTGAACGTCACAGTGTGCTTTCCCGACCCGACCCTTACGGCAAACTGAAACCTGTCGCGGCCAATATCGACCAGATCATGCTGGTGGTCGCCCCCGTTCCGCAACCTTATGCCAATCTTATCGATCGTTACCTAGTGGCGGCTGAGGCTGTAGGGATTGAACCTGTGATCCTGCTGAACAAAATGGATCTGTTGAATTCAGAACCGGACCTGAAACAATCACTGGATGACATGTTGGCCATTTACCCCACTCTTGGCTATCGGGTGCTGCATACTTCGATCAAAGACAGTGGGCTGACAGAATTACACAGCGCACTGCGCGAGCGCACCAGTGTGTTTGTAGGCCAATCGGGCGTTGGAAAATCCTCATTGGTCAATGTTCTGCTGCCAGAGGCGGATATCCGAGTGGGCCCGCTGTCGCAAGCCACACAGAAAGGCACGCATACCACCACCACCGCGCAGTTACTGCACTTAACCTGCGGCGGCACACTCATCGATTCACCGGGCATTCGTGAGTTTGGTTTGTGGCACATGAGCAAGGAACAGGTAGAGCAAGGTTTTCGAGAATTTCTTCCACTACTGGGTACCTGCAAGTTTCGCGATTGTCAGCATGATCACGAACCTGGCTGCGCGATCCTTAAAGCGGCAGACTCAGGCGCGATTAGCACGCGGCGCCTGGATAGTTATCACAGTATTGTGACCAGTCTAGACGAGGACTAAGCCGTGTCGCGAATGTGAACTATCGATGGGGTTGTCCGCATTGCAAAGCGGCGCATGCAGCGTTCGACACAGTGCTACTGACGTGAACCCAGCGACGCTCCCATGCGAGTCGCAACCCCCGCTTCATAGTGCTCGTCAAAGGCCATCACATCGCGTGGAAACAACAAAATAACGGTAGAGCCCAGCATGAACCGCCCCATCTCATCGCCCTGGGCAAGCTCCACTGGCGCTGGCAAATGCACATAATCCATCGACACAGGGCACTTCGACGGCGGCGCCACGCGGCCTGACCATACCGTCTCAATCCCAGCAACCACCATAGCGCCCACCAATACCATCGCCATGGGACCGAGCTCAGTCTCGAAGTGACAGACTAAGCGTTCATTGCGAGCGAACAGTCGATCCACATTTTCAGCGGTGACACCATTGACAGAAAACAGTTGGCCTGGAATGTAGCGGGTCGCAATCAATCGGCCTGCCACCGGCATGTGCACGCGATGATAGTCCTTGGGTGAAAGATACACCGTAGCAAACTGACCTCCGTCAAACTGCGCCGCTCGCACTGTATCTCCGCCCAATAAATCTTCAGCCGAAAAGTGGCGACCCTTAGCCTGAAAAAGCATGCCACTAGAGATCGCACCCAACTGGCTGATCTCACCGTCAGCGGGACAGAGGATGTCTGCCTTGGCAAGGGGACGCGCTCCCTCAACTAGAGGGCGGGTGAAGAATTCATTGAAACAGACATAACGCGTATAGTCGGGCTCTGCCGCCTCTGACATATCGACGGCAAAAGCCTGAATGAACTGCCTAATCAACCAATTCTTTAACCACACTGGATGGCGAAGCTCGGCGATCCAACCTGTACAACGTGATAACAGGTGTTGCGGTACTATGTTCTGAAACAAGATGAAGAGTTTATCCATAACCTTCATTATAACTTGATTGACGGGCCCGTTACATTGGAACCGCCCGTTGTGTACTACAAATTTTCTTCCGCAAACGCCGCCAATCGGGAGCGGACGATACCGTTAACATGCATTATGCTCCGATGGGGATAGGCTTTGCTCTTCTCAACGGGGGTGTAGAGAGCCCCAGCTACTAAAAGTCACTGGCGGCGTTGTAGTACGTGTCACTCCTGGCACGATAATCTGCAGTAATCAGATTGCCCTGCCTTGGGAATATTATTAAAAGCACGCCTCGGTACATTGCAGCAGCGTTAGCCTGATTGTTAAACCCACAGAGCAGGACTTTCAATGGGGTTGCGACAAATTCGACACACATTGTCGGATTCAACCATAACTCACTGACAGGAGTGGTAATTTCGGCTACGATACGTGGCTAGAGTCTTTAAAAGTTGTTCCTTCAATGCTCAATCAGGATACCCTCTCGCAGCTGCAAGGCCTTAAGTCACAAATGGAGGCCGAAAAAGAGTACGCAGAAGCGGCAGTCAAAGGTACGCAGGCGCGATATGGCTTTGCAGTCTTAGATGATGGTCGAGAAATTTTTATCCCACCACAGGAAATGCTCAAGGTATTTCCGGATGATCGGGTCAGAATTTGCATTCGGCCCACCAAAGACAATAAAACCATCGCCGACATTGAAAAGCTGGTAAATAGCCCGCTGGCAGATTTTACCGGACGCTGTGTCCGTAAGGGCAAGGCCGTTTTTGTAGAGCCCGACCTACCCCAACTTAATCGCTGGCTTTTTATTCCGCCCACAGCGCTCAATGGCGCCAATGAAGGCGATTATTTACGTTGCGCGATCCACCGCCACCCCATTCGTGACGGCAGGCCGCAAGCCAAAGTACTATCAGTCATTGGTAACGTGAATACCCCTGGCATTGAAAATCTCTATACGATAGCCAAATACCGGCTGGCCCCGCAGTGGAGCAGTGCAAGCAAAGAAGAACTGAAAAAAGTACTGATCGACTGCAAACCGATGGAAACAGAAAAGCGCAGAGATCTCACAGACCTCGAATTTGTCTCTATCGACGCGGCAAAAACGCAGGATATAGACGATGCGCTCTATGCAGAGATTAGCGATGACGGCTGGACGCTATTCGTGGCCATTGCAGATCCTACTGCCTATATTGATGCTAACTCAAACCTGCGACGTGATGTAGCGGCGCGCAGCACGTCAGTTTATTTCCACGGTGATGTGCTGCCAATGCTCCCCGAAGAACTGGCTCAAGATACCTGCGCTTTATCCGAGGGGGCAAACCGTGCAGCGTTGGTTTGTAAGATTGCGGTGACCGACAGCGGCGAGGTGGGAAGTTTCGAATTTATTGAAGCCACGGTTCGGTCTCGAGGCAAGCTGTCCTATTACGCGGTTGACCGCTATATCGGTGGTCGATACGACGAACTGATGAGCCACTCGACGCCACTGGAGACCCTGTATCAGCTATACCGAGCGCTGCGGTCACGCCGAGAAGAGCATGGCCTAGTAATGGAAGATCGCCAGGATTTTCGATGGATTCTGAACGAAAGCAAGCAAATTGAGACGATCGAACCCGCAGAAAAACTGCTGTCTCAAAAGCTCGTAGAAGAATGCATGGTTGCCGCCAACCAATGCGCAGCGCGTTTCCTTATAGAGCACAACGCCAGCGGCCCCTTTGTCTCGCATCCTGGCTTTCGCGCCGACCGCAAAGATGAGGTCAATAAATTCCTCACCTTACACACGCCTGAACTCGCAACGCTGGATACGGACAGCGTCATCGGCTACCGAGACATCATGCGCGGTCTGGCTGCCCCAGCTTCAGCGCTGCCACTGCGCACCATGGTCAACCGCCTGCTAACCCGAGCCGTGCTGACGACCAAACCCTCCCCACACATGGGCATGGCACTGCCAAGCTACACTAATTGCACCTCTCCTTTGCGTAAATACTCTGACTTTCTGGTCCATTTACAAATTAAGGCAGCCCTCAATGGCGCTCCGGCTCAACTCGTTGACGCCAAAATATTAGGCCAATTAATGGAACGGCTTGCCGTCTCCCGCTCTGCCACCCAGGAAGCCGAGCGCTGGCTGGCGAGCAATTACGTGAGCAAGCTAGCCAAGGATAATAATAATATTTTTAAAGCGACAATCACCCATGTCACCAGTAGCGGTTTCACTGCGCGACTAAATAACAACGGGTTAACCGGCTTTGTCGATTTACGCAAGGATCCAGAGAAGTTCAGCTATGACAAATGGACCGCCAGCCTCACTAGCACTACCCGGCGATTCGCGTTAGATCAGGCCGTAGAACTCAGCTTTATCGGAGTGGGTGAAGAAGTGATTTACCAGACCCTTTTCAAACCGGTCACTGATTGTGGGCTGAAAATAGTGTCTAAAAGCACTGCTAGCGAATAACGGCAGACGCTAGAAGATAGCGTGACCCGGCGTGCGAGGAAAGGGAATGGCATCGCGAACATTTTCCATGCCGGTAACGTAGTTGAGCAAACGCTCGAAGCCCAGCCCAAATCCAGCGTGCGGCACCGTGCCATAGCGACGAAGATCCCGATACCACCATAATGCCTCACGCAAGGATTCATCCATACGCGAATCCAGCACATCCAGACGCTCTTCACGTTGACTGCCTCCAATTAGCTCGCCGACGCCTGGGACCAGCACGTCCATCGCCGCTACGGTTTTACCGTCGTCATTTAGACGCATATAAAACGCCTTGATATCTTTGGGATAGTTCATCAGCACAACGGGCCTGCCAACATGCTTTTCGGTGAGATAACGTTCGTGTTCTGACGCAAGATCTAAACCCCACGCCACAGGAAATTCAAACGCCTGCCCACTTCCTTTGAGGATATCGATGGCGTCTGAATACTCCATGCGCTCAAAATCGTTATCGACCAGACCTCGCAGACGTGCAATTACGCCGTCATCTATGTGCTGCCCGAAAAAAGCAATATCGTCCTCCCGCTCCTCGAGCACCGCGGCAATGACGTGTTTTAGCAGATCTTCGGCAAGCGCGGCGTTATCCGCCAGGTCAGCAAAGGCGACCTCAGGTTCTACCATCCAGAACTCGGCTAAGTGACGGCTAGTATTGGAGTTCTCAGCGCGAAAGGTGGGGCCAAACGTGTAAACCTTACTCATGGCCAGGCAATAAGCTTCTAGCTCCAACTGGCCCGACACCGTGAGAAATGACTCACTGGTAAAAAAATCGTGATGGAAATCGACCTCACCCCCTGCATTGCGTGGCAGGTTAGCAAAATCTAGGGTACTCACACGAAACAGTTCCCCTGCCCCCTCACAGTCACTGCCGGTTATGATAGGCGTATTAATCCAGTGGAAATCGTTACTGTAAAAATAATTGTGAATGGCGTTGGCCAGCGTCGTGCGCACCCGCGTGATTGCCCCAAAGGTATTAGTGCGCGGACGCAGATGTGTCTGGCTGCGTAAATATTCAAACGTATGACGTTTTTTGGCAATGGGGTATGTCTCGGGGTCATCAACCCAACCCACGACTTCCACCTCAGTGGCCTGAATTTCCACGCTCTGGCCTTTACCCTGCGACTGCACTAATTCGCCGCTGACGATCACCGCGCAACCGGTGGACAAAGACAGCACTTGAGACTGGTAGTTGCCGAGTGTGTCGGGCACCACGGCCTGAATCGCATCAAAGGCCGAACCGTCGTGCACGGCCAGAAATGAGATGCCAGCTTTGGAATCGCGTTTACTGCGCAGCCAGCCTTTGACAGTAACCTGTGCACCAAGCGATACCTGGCCCTTAAAGATTGTACTAATAGCATTGTGGTGTGACATGGTAGACGTGGTGTCCTAGCGAATAGCGTTGGGCGGTAGAGTACCTAATGCCGTGATGCGCTGCCAGCCGTTTCATTCAGTACCGGAGCTCTGCTGACCGGTGAAAGGGGCCGGCCCTCACAAGAATTTTCCAGACATGGGCGTCTGTTTAATTAAAGGGAAAAGAGTGTCCCACTAAATCTTCGGACAACAACCAGAGTTGCTTCGCCTCTGCCGGATCAACAGCATAGGATTCTACTCCGTTGCTGTCTCCGCTTTCGGCGGCATGTGCAATGTGGCAATCCTCCAAATATTTGCCGCCTTCAAGCGCAAGGTCGAACGTTGTGGCGGCCCACACCGTCGTGGCTGCACCCTGCTCCGGGGTTTTAAAGACCAGCGGCTCGCTTGAAGAGGATCGATCAGTAAGCGCGGTAATATCCGCTGCTTCTAGATGACGGGCGAGATTGGTCATAATCATACCGGGATGAACAGCAAAGGCGCGCACTCCGCGCTCACGCATGCGCAAATCTAATTCCAGCGAGAACAAAACATTGGCAGTCTTAGATTCTCCATAGGCCTGCCACTTGTCATACTCGCGCTGGTGATAATTTGGATCGCTGAAATTAAACGGGCCAAACTTATGGCCCGCTGAACTCAGGTTTATCACTCTACTTGGAGAGCCGTTAATCAATGCCGGAGACAGCAATCCGGTCAACAGAAAGTGACCCACATGATTAGTGCCAAACTGCATCTCAAACCCCTGCGCAGTTCGCATCAACGGACAGGCCATCACGCCTGCATTATTGATCAACAGCTGGATTTTATCCGCCCGCTTAAGTATTGCCGCCGCCGCACTGCGCACGCTATCTAAGTCTGCCAGATCCATGATCTGAGTCAGCAGTTGCGCGTCTGGTTGCTGCTGGCGTATTTCGACTGCTGCAGCCTCCAGTGCCTCCTTATTGCGCGCCACCATAAGCACCTTAGCACCCGCTGCAGCTAACACCCGGCAAGTCTCCAGTCCGAGTCCCGATGAGGCGCCCGTGACGACAGCACATTTTCCCTTTAAAGAAACACCCTCAATGACCTGATTGGTGGTTGAAGCTCCATCAAAACGACTCATATCAAATCTTCTCCCATTTGTTGTATTGTGACCCCTGCCGATCGGAGGTCTAATAGCGCCATCGGTCACCGCCCACTGACTTCGATCAACAGGTAATCTTATGGACGCTAATGAAACAGATTTTATCGAAGGGGGCAACTACATCAGCCTTACCACCCGCAAGCGTTCCGGTGAGTGGGTCGCGACACCGGTCTGGTTCGCGCCGGATGAAGGTAGCTACTATGTCTTCTCGGCAGGGGATGCGGGCAAAGTGAAACGACTGCGCAATTTCAGTGATTCACGCATCGCTGCCTGCACCGTGACGGGGACGCTAACGGGCGAGCTTCACAACGCCTGTGCCTATGTGCTCGATAACCCGGCAGAAGAGGCCACAGCCCTCGCGGCTCTCAGGCGAAAGTATGGCTGGCAAATGCTGTTGGCGGACTTTTTTTCTAACCTTACCGGAAAAATGCAGCGTCGCGTCTACGTTCGTATCGACCCCTAAGCATTCCCTACAGTGTGCTTAGGCTTGCATGTGTAACCCACACTCGCGACCGTCATGCGCCTTGGTAGGGTCAAAATAATGCTTGCAGGTGGGCAACGCTGACTGCTCCATGTAATTCTCCACATCATCTTCTGACCAGTAGAAAATCGGCGCAACCTTGATGATGCCGCGACCATCGACCGACACAGTGTCCAACGTTTTGCGGTGCTCCGTCTCCTCATGGCGAATACCCGTTAGCCAAATTTCGGGCTGGAATTCGGCCAGCGCACGTTCAAAAGGCTCGAGCTTAACGTCCTGCGTGAAACCCTGATGCCGCTCCTCCTCATCCACGGTAGGGATGCCCCCCATGATGGCGTTGCGGCGCTCGGAGGTCATTTGAGGCGAGTAGACCTGTATGTTGACGCTTAGATCGCGGATCAAGCGCTCCGCAACCACGTAGGTGTCGCGCAGGTTGTAACCGGTGTCGACCCATATAGTGGGCAAGTTTGCATCGACCTGACTAACAAGATGTAACATGACCGCCGCGTTACGACCCATACTGGTGGTCGCTATCGTTCTACGACCCTGACTCAGCGCCCACCTGACGACCTCGGTGGCACTGGCGTCGCGTAAAGTCTTATTAACAGTGTCGAGGTCCACTTCCACAGGGTCCATACCAGAATGATTAACATCAGGGAGGGCACTGTATAGAATCAAAAACCGAGTTACAAATAACCACGAAGTATATGGATATTCCCGATTTCACTGACGACCCCACTCGACTGCCTTCGCGGAGTCCTGCGCACTAACGGAACTGATTCAGTGGCTGTACAGAAACCGTATCAGGAGAGGAGCGCCCGTAACACTCTTCCTGCCCTCTACTCGGATGAGAAATATTCTAGAGAAGTTTATGGACAGCCATAGACATCTCGAGGGCGCAGAATGATGGAGGACACAGGTGAACCTTGGGGAATAGGGGCCGAGCATTAATAGTTTAAGGCCTCGTAACTCATATCCATAAGTAGATTTGCTCACGAAAGCCCTTCTATTTGTCTTATACTTAGCATTCAAACCAAAACAACAATGGACAGCCCATGCTCGACCTCGCCAACCTCGCACACGACACTCTAAAAACACATCCAGATTCGACCGCACTGATCTTCGGGACACGTTCGATCAGCTACCAAGCATTTCACGAGATGGTTCAGGCTCAGGCCGACTGCCTCTCGGCTCAGGGCTTGCAGAAGGGTGATCGTGTCGGCCTCATGTCCCACAACCACCCGGACCTGGCAGCATTGCTGTTCGGCGCCTGGCGGATCGGGTGCGTGGTCGTGCCAATCAACCACCTCTATCAGGCACCAGAAGTCGAATTTGCCGTCGAACATGGTGGCATCCGACTGTTGGTGATCCAGGACCGACTGGCCGAGGAACTTGCCGGGCAGTTCACGCCTCCTGACTGCCTGGAGCATGCGTTCACCTTCGACACCGCGATCGAGGGGATCGGCTCCCCCTGGAATGAGCTCATGAAACAGACGCATCCGACGGCTGAGGTGCAGGCGCCGGTCGAGGCTGAACCGGCGGCGATCTATTACACCTCGGGATCAACCTCCAAACCCAAGGGAGTCACCCACACCGCACACAGTATTCTCGAGACCGGCCGCAGTCGGGCAGAGACCATGGGGCTGGCCAGGGACGACCTCTGGCTCCTTTCCACGCAGCTGGTCCATGTCTCCGCCAGTCTTGGCTCTCTGATCCCTGCTCTGACCGCGGGAGGCACCGTGGTCTTCCTCGATGAATTCAGCCCGGAAGCCTGGTTGGAGGCGTTCCGCCGCCATCTGCCGACCCGATCCCTGATTCTGCCCTCACTGCTCCACGATGTTCTGGACTGCCCGGCACTCGAGGAAATCGACTTCGGAAGCATCCGATCGATGGAATGCGGAGGAGACTTCGTCACGCCAGACCTCTATGCGGCCTGGGACAAGGTGTGCAACGAACCACTCACCCAAGTGATTGGTATGACTGAATGCGAGGGGTACTGCCTGAGACACCCCGGGGGAGTGGTCAAGCAAGGCTCTGCGGGAAAGCCTCGAATCGGCGTCGAGGTACGAGTGCTTAACGACCAGGCTGAAGAAGTACCGGTGGGCGAGATCGGGGAGTTGTGCGTGCGGTCCGAAAGTATGGCGGTTGACTACTGGGAGGATCCAGAGAACACCAAGGCCGCTATTCGAGATGGCTGGCTGCATTCTGGAGACCAGGGCCGAATTGACGAGGATGGAGACCTTTGGTTCGTGGGCCGGCTGAAGGAGATCATCGTCAAGCGGGGTTCGAACATCGCGCCCGGGGAAGTCGAAAGCGCGCTTGACGAGCATCCCGACATCGCCGAATCTGCGGTCGTAGGCACTCCCCCGGGAAAACACGGGCAGCGGGTGGTGGCGTTCGTGGAACCCGAGCCCGGTAAAACTCTGGACACCGAGGCCGCCGGTGAATGGGTCGCCAGTCAAATCGCACGCTTCAAGGCGCCAGACGAATGGGTGCTCGTCGACTCGCTCCCACGAAATGCCGTGGGGAAATTGGATCGGGCGGCTCTGCACCGCCGCTCCAAGGATCTCTTTCCCAACGGGTGATTCGAGGGCCTGATGATGTAGGCAAACAGCTGGTGCACATTACAACAATCGAGGCTCAAGTCTATACACGTTACGCGGGCGGCTCTGTTAAGGAGTCGGTTAAGTGCAAAAGTAATTTCAAGTCAGCAGACGTGTCAATAATTGCGAATGGCTGGTCTGCTATCGCTAGTGGGCATCAGGTTGTTGCGCGTGCTGCGGTCCGCTCCAGTTCTGCATGCAAATCCAGAAACTGACCGGTGAGCTTATGACTGGGGGCCAAATCTATTAGCGGCCGGTGCGCCCGGTGTGATTCTTTCATCTTCACGGAACTACTGAGAAAGGAGGTGAATACCGGCAGATCTTCCGCCTGCAATTCGGCCACTAATTCACCGGGCAGGCGTGCCTGAGCGTTGAACTGGTTGACAATAATGCCTTCCACTTCAAGACCGGGATTATGGTCCTCCTGCAGCTCGCCAATATTGTCCAAGAGTGAATATAGACTCTGACGCGCAAAGCTGTCGCAGTCGAAAGGGATCAGCACGAAATCTGCTGCAATCAACGCCGATTTGGAATAGAAGTTAAAACTGGGCGGCGTGTCGATATACACTCGGTCATACTCGTCATTGAGTTTCTCTAGAGCGTCGCGCAGTTTGTATATCTTGTAGCGGGATTCAAGTTCCTTTTCCATCGACGACAGCATCGGGCTTGAGGGCAGCAGGAACAAATTTTCGTAAGGGGTTTCCCAAACAAAGGAATCGGGATTGCGACCCATCTTGCGAGGACCTACTGTCTGCCGGTAAAGGCCAGCCACACCCTGCGCTTCTGCTGGGAAAGCTTCTCCGTCGACCGCCCCCACAAGGTAGTGAGTGGTATTGCCCTGAACATCAAGGTCAACCACTAGAGTGCGATAGCCCATCGCCGCGCTAATAGCCGCCAGATTACAGGCGATGCTGGTCTTACCCACCCCACCTTTCTGGTTAAATACAACACGTTTCATACGCTAACGATCCAGTGGCAGAGATAAAACGAAGAATAACGTTAAACAATATAACAAGGCAATGTAGCGGCGACTGCCCGCCACGGTGGTGTTGTTCACCGCCGGCCTGCGCTATTTCGCTGTTCGGCGTCTACCAGATACGCTGGTAGAGTTGCACTATATCCAGCGCCTGCGGCACCCGCGGATTATTGGCAGGTGAACCGGAGTCTAGAGCCTGGCCAGCCATTAAATCAAGGGAATTGAACCAGTCATCGCGGCTGATGCCGAATGCTTTTGGTCCCGGAACCTGCAGGTCTGTCGCCAACAGACGCAACGCGTCTACTAGACTAGCGCATGCGATTTGATCGCTCTGCGAATCATGCGCTATGCCCATATAGCGCGCGCAATGTGCATACCGTTCGGGTGCGCACTCGATGGACCAAGCGGTAACCTCCGCCAATAACATCGCGTTACTCAATCCATGTGGCACATGAAACAAAGCGCCAATTGGACGGCTCATCCCATGAATCAGTGTGACCGACGCATTGGCAAATGCGATACCGCCCTGGGTCGCAGCCAGCATCATCGCCTCCTTGGCCAAACGGTTGTCGGGCTCGGCACACGCTGTGCGAATATTCCGATAAATCGTACTCATCGCGGTCAGGGCAATACTGTCGGTGAAGGCGTTAGCCTTGCGACTGACATAAGCCTCCAGGGCATGACACAGGCTATCGATGCCCGTGTCAGCCGTAAGGCGGTAGGGCATTGTCAGTGTCAATTCAAAATCAACCAACGCCGCCACCGGCATCAGGCCGAGGCCCATGCACAGCATTTTTTCCTGCGTTTCGGTGTCGGTAATCACCGCAACTCGAGTAACTTCGGAGCCGGTTCCTGCCGTGGTAGGGATCGCTATAATCGGCAGGCCTGAGTCGATCTGACGAGGCACCTTATAATCGCGCATGATGCCGCCATGCTCGGCCAACACGGCGACCGCCTTGGCGGTATCCAACGAACTACCACCCCCAAGGGCAACCACACAGTCGTAGTCCCCTTCGCGCAACTGGGCCAAGGCAGCGTAAACGGTCTCTGTAGTGGGGTCAGGCACGCAGGCACTAAACAATCCATACTGCATGCCCGCTGACCGCAGCGGAACCTCAAGTCGCTCGCAGTAACCGCACTCCAGCATAAAAGGATCGGTCACTAGCAAAGGTCGTGCAAGACCTAACTCCTTTAAAGTGATGACCAGTTGCCCACTCACACCGGCGCCGACTCGAAGGATACGCGGTAGATTGATATTGGCGATCATTGGATGTCAGTCTTTAATAGCAATCAGGTGGACTTCAAATACCAGTGGTGTATTCGGCGCGATGGCGTCACCCGCACCTTGCTCACCATAAGCCAGCTTGGGTGGACACGCGATACGCCACTTGTCCCCTACCGACATCATCTGTAGTGCTTCGGTCCACGCAGGAATAACCTGATGCACACCAAACTCTGCGGGCTCGCCTCGGTCGACTGAACTATCAAAGATAGTCCCGTCCACGAGTGTTCCATGGTAGTGCACGACAACCGTAGACTGCGCATTGGGACTGGAACCTTCACTGCCACCAGACTCCAGCACCTCATACTGCAGCCCGCTTACGGTAGTGGAAACTTCCGTCCGCGCGGCATTAGCTATCAAGAACTTTTCAGCCAACGCCTCGCGCTTCTTGGATCGTTCGGCAGCCTTGGCTTCTTGGCGCTCATGGATTATCTGATAGCTGGGATTAATCTCGGCATCAGACAGCGCAGCTTGCTGGTGATGATACCAGTGCTGCACGCCTGCCAAGACGGCCTCGAGCTCTAAACCATCAAAGCCACTGCGGCGCAGTTGTTCGCCAAATTGTAAGCCAAAACCATAGCTGGCTTTTTTTTCATCGGTGTCTAGTTTCACTTCGGGAAGCAATGCCATGAAAATTTTCCGCTGCTTTAAAAAGGAGATTGCACTTTACCATATTGAATAACGGTATAGGGTCGCGGGTGATCTAAAAAAGAAACCGCGTCTAGCGTCCGTTGCCTGATCGATCGACCTCAGAATCGGACACCGAGCGCAACACATAGTAACTTTCGGTCATCTCCGCCTGCCACACATCGAAACTACCACTATCGAGATCATCATAGGCCTGTCTGATGGAGTCATTGACCTGCGGATAAGCGACCTCCTCCCACGGACATTCATCGCGCGTAAAAAATCCGCACGCCATGGACTCAACGCCTGGCGAACAAACGTCGGTATTCACTGTTGCCCGAAAGCCCATATAGACCTGGTTGATAAAGGTGATACTGCCTGTCATATACAACTGCAATTGATCAGGTGGCACGATAATACCCGTCTCTTCATAGAGCTCTCTTGCCGCACCTTCAGCCAGCGTCTCACCAACCTCGAGAAAACCACCCGGTATGCCCCATTTGCCACGCTGTGGCTCCAGACCCCGCTGTGCCCACAACAGACGGTCGCCACTGGCGACGAAAGTGGTCACAATAATGCGAGGGGAGGCGTATTGAGGCGCCCGGCATCGAGTGCAATACCAATGATTACGCGCCTCTGCCCCTACTAGACGTCGTAGCAGCGGGCCGCCGCATTCGGGACAGAAATTCATATCAGACAATGTCACACTCCTCTTCCAGAAACGATAGCACTTTGGCTTCGCGAAAGCATTGGCGCTATGCTTACGCTCTAACCCTTGGATAAGATCCCTATGAAAAACTCCCCGTTGAATATACAACTCCTGCTCACCGGCAACGAAATCATGAGCGGCGACACGGTCGACTCCAATTCTGCGCTCATCGCGCAGCGCTTTGGCGAAGCAGGGCTTGGCATCTATCGCAAAGTCACGGTCGGAGACGATGTTGCCCTGCTCCATACAGAGCTCGCCGATATGGCAACCAAGGCCGACCTCATTATCGTCAACGGCGGGTTAGGCCCTACGATTGACGACCTTACTGCTGAAATTTTAGCAGCAGTTGCCGGCGTGCCACTGCAAGAGCACCCGCAGGCAGTCATCCACCTAGAGCAGTGGTGTGCTAAACGGAATCTGCAACTCGATGCCGCTAACCTAAAGCAGTCTATGCTGCCACAAGGTGCCAAGATTGTTGATAATCCGATTGGCAGCGCTGTCGGCTTCGAGATGACATTGGGCAGCTGTCGCATTATTTGCACACCCGGTGTACCTAGCGAACTGGCGGCGATGCTGGGTCCCATCGCGGCAGATCTTGCCATGCAGATGCAGCAAGCCCCTGGGCGCGATATCCTGCGCCTGCAAACGTTTGGTCTCGGAGAGTCTACCGCGCAGCAAATCATCAGCGACGCGGTGCCCGACTGGCCGCCCGAAGTCGCACTGGGGTTTCGCGCAGGCGCACCGCAAATGGAAATCAAACTGAGCATCGCCAGTGCAGCAGACAGCAAGGCACAACACCACTGTCGAGAAACACTGGAGGCATTGTTTGGCGACCATATCATAGGCGAAGGCGATACCTTGCTCGCGCACAGAGTGTTAGAACTGCTGCAAGAGCGCGGCGCCAGCCTCACGACCGCCGAGTCTTGCACCGGTGGACTTATCGCCTCAATGCTCACCCGCATACCGGGATCGTCGCAGGGCTTTCATGCCGGCTTCGTGACCTATTCCAACGCAATCAAGCAATCGGTACTGGGCGTGAATGCCCAAACGCTAACCGACAATGGTGCAGTCAGTGAGCAGGTCGTGCGGGAGATGGCCTTGGGTGCCCTGCAGCGCTCTGGTGCCGATTACGCCATCGCAGTGTCTGGGATTGCAGGGCCCGATGGCGGCACAGAAGAAAAACCTGTAGGGACGGTATGGCTGGCATGGGGCAACCGACAAAACATTCGCACCCGCTGCTTGGTATGGCCGGTAGACCGCACATTGTTCCAGACTATGCTGGCCGCTGCAGGCCTGGACATGATGCGACGCTTCTTACTGGGCATAGACGAAGAACCGCGCTATTTTGCCCAGCGCCAAGCTCGCCAAGTAGGACTAACGACCTAGGGCTGTAATTGCTCGATACTCCACCTGTCCTGAGCGCTTTTACGGTATACAAAACGGTCATGCAACCGGTGTTCGCCGCCCTGCCAGAATTCTATACGCTGAGGCACGACCCGATAGCCGCCCCAGAACGTCGGAGTAGGAATTTCTCCATCACCGAATTTAAGACGAATATCTTCCGCTTGGCGCTCCAGCATCGCGCGGTCGGAAATGGGCCGGCTCTGGTGCGAAGCCCACGCCGCGATCTGGCTCTCCCGGGGGCGCGTCATAAAATAATCGGCAGACTCCGCCTCACTCATTTTCTCTGTTGTGCCGCCAATAATAATTTGTCTCTCCAGCACGTTCCAGGGAAACAACAGCGACACCCTTGGCTCGCACTCGATAGCATGAGCCTTGTCACTGTTATGATTGGTGTAGAACACAAAACCGGCTTTGGACAACCCTTTCAACAACACGGTGCGTTGCCGCGGTTCACCCCCCTCATCCACCGTCGCCAGCACCATGCCAGTGGGGTCTGTCACATCAGCGCGCACCGCCTGCTCCAGCCAGATTTCAACCTGCCGAATGGGACAGGCGTCAAGCATCTCTCGCGTCAGCCCACCGGCAGTATATTCGCGTCGAAAGGTGTCGTATTTCACACTCACATCCTGCTTCATGACAAAGCAGTCATAGTAGCGTTAGCGTGCACCAGAGGCAAAGCTCGCGCAGAGGAAAACGCTTCGGCTATGCGCGGCCTGGCGCGCAACGGTGCCGAGAGATGCTGACGGAATTGCGCTAGTCGCGGGTGCTGGGATACACGGGTGCCCGCTTCGACATTGCAGGAATCTGCGGGAAGGGAAAAAACGCCTGCCAGTCCTGTCCGCACACGTCATCGAAGCCGCAGCCAAAAATATCGCGATAACAACGCTCCATAGCCTTAACCAGCGCATCGGGCGTGGCAGTGCCCAGCAGGACGGCGGCTTCCATTATGCCCTCGGTGCGCAAACGCTGAGACGGCGGCACATCGTCTCCGGCCGCTAGTGCAAAAAACATTGTACGCCAGCGTTGTTCGATTTCAGTTTGTAATAGATCCACCGCCTGACTCTCCCTCTCCAACAATATCATCGGGGTCGACATAGGACCCTTAAGAGCATGAGTATGCGTGGCAATGCAAAACAGTTAAAGTCTGTGCATCGTAAAAACTAGGAGCCCTAACTGTGAATCGCCTACCTCAATCACGACTAATCCTGAGTCTTTTCAGCCTCGCCATTGCATCCTGTGCCACCCATGAACCACACAACACCTTAGTATCCGACGCCAACTCTGCGCCACTGGTAAGCAGTGCCAACACAAACACGCTTGCGCCCATTATCGACTACAAAGAGCGTTTTCTGCCTGTTATCGCACGCAATGGCATGGTGGTAGGCCCGGAGCAACTGGCCGCAGAGGTAGGGGCACAAATATTGCGCAGAGGAGGCAACGCGATTGACGCCGCGGTCGCTACCGGTTTCGCGTTGGCAGTAACTTACCCCCGTGCGGGCAATCTCGCTGGAGGCGGATTTATGCTGATCCACCTCGCCAATGATGATAGAGAAACCCTGATCGACTATCGAGAAACCGCACCTGCAGCTGCCAGCCGCGATATGTTCTTGGACGACGAAGGCAACCTCGACAGACAGCGGGAATACTTCAGCCTCCAGTCCGCGGGAGTGCCCGGCACCGTGGCGGGCATGCTTTACGCTTTAGAAAAATACGGAACCCTCACCCGGGAGCAGGCACTCGCGCCCGCTATTGCGCTGGCAAAGAACGGCATCCCTGTCTCTTACAGCCTGTTTTTTGAAATTAGCGCCAGCGCGCGGAATTTACGCAACAACCCCGCCGCAGAGCGCCAGTTCTTTCAGCCCGACGGGGCCGCTTACGCGATTGGCGATATCTGGCGGCAACCTGACTTGGCCTGGACACTCAGCGAGATCAGCGATGAGGGTGTCGAGGGCTTTTACGGTGGCGACGTGGCGCAGCTCATCACCACCGAAATGGAATCCGGTGGCGGCCTCATCACGGCCCAGGACCTCGCCGACTACCGCGTGGTCGAGCGGCAACCGGTGCGGGGTACTTACAAAGACTTCGAGATTGTTTCCACGCCACCGCCCTCCTCTGGCGGGGTGCACATTGTGCAGATGCTGAACATACTCGAAGGCTATGACCTGCAGGCCATGGGCCACAACTCTGCGGCTTATCTGCATCACCTAACAGAGAGCATGAAGCTCGCCTATGCCGATCGCAGTCTCTATCTGGCGGATCCGGACTTCGCCGACGTGCCGGTCACTCAGCTTATTGATAAAGCCTATGCTGAGCAGCAGCGGAGGCGCATCGACAGTAGCGTGGCGACCCCTTCGGTAGACATAGCGCCTGGGCAATTATTAGGCCGCGAAAGCACCGAGACTACCCACTACAGCGTCGCCGACCGCTTTGGCAATGTCGTCAGCAACACCTACACACTGAACTTCAGCTTCGGCTCCAGTATTGTCGTACCCGGCACGGGCATGCTGCTCAACAACGAAATGGCGGATTTTGCCAGCAGCCCCGGTAGCGCTAACGCGTATGGTCTGGTTCAGGGTGAGGCCAATAAAATCGAGCCCGGCAAACGGCCGCTGTCTTCCATGAGCCCAACCATCGTCTTTCGCGCCGGCAAACCGTGGCTGGCCACCGGCAGCCCCGGGGGCAGCGTGATCATCAGCACCGTGTTACAAACCACGCTCAATGCAATGGTGTTTGATATGAACATCGCCACCGCTGCGGCTGAGCCGAGAATACATCACCAGTGGATGCCGGACGTGCTCAAAATGGAAGAAGGCTTTTCGTTAGACACGGTCAGACTGCTGCAGGCTATGGGACAAAACGTGGATCTTGCGAGCCGCACCTCGGGCCGCACCAATTCCATCATGCTGGAGGAGGGCTGGCTATACGGGGCTTCGGACACCCGCCGTCCAGGTGGCTGGGTAGCAGGCTACTGACAAGGGCTGCATGGCGGCTTAGCGCTCTTTCAGTCGAAGCTTGGCCGTTTGACGACTGAGTGCCACCAACTGACCGGCACTGTCCCAGTACTCTCCATCCTCCTCAATTATACCGCGGGTCATATAGCGTGATTTCAGGCGAACCTGCAACGGGCCGGGTGCAGGGTGCGCGCGAATCTGCACTGTCAGTTCAATGGTAGGCACCCAACCCACCAGGCCAAATACGGTAAATATCGGCGGCGGGAAGGCATCGGCAAACATCAGTAAACCGATAACATCGGGATCACTACCATCACGATGACTCGCCCAGCCGCAAAATTCACCACTGCCATTGGTCTTACGTTCGCTGAACACCTCATGGCCAGATACCATGCGGATCTCTACGCGTTCCCTAAATTCAAGACCCTTTTTGTCCTTCGCTGGCTCGCACTCGTCCCAAGCAGGATAATGCGGTCGATCGCTTGCTGACCACGTTTCGCCGTTAAGCCTGTCCAAATCAGTATACGCGGCCGTCACCTTGACCTTCAGCTGCCCTTCCTGGTACATCTTGACCTCGGCAAAACTGGTGCTGCGCCCGCCGCCAAGAATGTCCACCCGACACTCAATCGGACCCAGCACCGTGGGCGTCAAATAAAAGGCACTGACGGTCAGCGGGTCCTTGTGCGGTAACACAGCGCGCAACGCTCGCCCTGCCAATGTCAGCACATAGCCACCGTTGGGAACAGCGCCAATACGCCAGCCCTCATGTAGCTCTCCTAAAAAGCGGTTATCGTCCACCTGTTCAACTGCCGTTTCTCGCTCAAACTGACTCATAAACTTCCCTACAATTGTGGCGTGCTGCCAACGTCATAATGGGCGAGTATTTTGTCCGTCTACTGCGGTGATGTATAGTCCTGTTAAACCTTGATCTTCACACTAAAGCAGATGAGACGCACCAAACGGGAAGCGGGAGATGAACAGAACATCCATTACTGCCCATCTCCTATTTATCCTACTGTCCGTATTCGCGCTGCACAGCCTACCGGTGTATGCCCAAGAAACAGCAGCCAATGACCCAGTACCGAATGCCAGGCCACAGGAAGAACAAGCCTACGCCAGCGCTATAGCGGCTATCGAATCTGATGGGGGCGCCTATGCCGCAGAACTATCAGAGCCCCTACTCGGTCTTGCGCTGCAACTGCAATCGCAAGGGCGACACAGGCAAGCGATTGCGTTATTTAGGCGCGGCATACACTTGACGCGTGTCAACGAAGGACTTTACTGCGTGCAACAGATACGGTTGCTGCAGGGCGAAATCGCCAGTAATCTCGCGATACAAGACTACGCTATGGCAGACGAACGCCAAAACTATCTCTACCGGGTGCAAACCCGCAGTATAGAAGCCGGCGACGCGTTAACTGATGCCTTGATGCAACAGGCACAGTGGCAGTACGATGCCTATCAATTGGGGCTGGGCCCGCATGGATATCTGCGACTAGTCAATATGACGGAGCTCTACAGGCAGGCACTGCGGAATGTGGCGGCAGGAGAGGAAGAGGGAGAGACATCAGTTAAACTATTAGCGCCCCTGCAGGGCATGTTAGAAACACAATACCTTATTGCAGGCTATGTCTGGCAAGAATCAGACCGGGCATTGAAAGAAGACGAGCGCCCCAGTGAACCCCTGCTGCAATTTAACGCCTACCGCGCCCAGAGTTATCGCCAAGGCAATAATATTATTGAAGCGATTGCCCGCATTCAGCCAAATGTCGCTCGGACCCAGATAATGTTGGGAGACTGGAGTCTATGGAATGGCCGCACAAAAGCTGCATGGCAGGCTTATCGAAGGGCCGAGACGGAACTTGCGGGGGAAGACGATGCCCAAGTTCAGCTACAGAAAGTATTTGGCCAACCAATAGCGCTGCCTGACATTGCCGGCCTTACGCCGCTGCCGCCCTCGATAGACCCAAAAGAGGCCGACGTCCTGGTAGAATTCACCGTCAGTGAAAAAGGCAAAGTTCAGGATTTGGACCGTTTAGATGATAAGGAAGAGTATGCTAAACAAGCAAAGCAGCTGATGAATCAGATCCGCAAGACCACTTTTCGGCCGCGTTTTGCTGACGGACAACCACTAGAGACAGAAAAAATTGTTAAGGCATTCAATGTTCAATAATTCACTATTTCTGCAGCTTTTCCGCGTCGGCGCTGCCACCTGTGTCTGCCTTTTCTTATCCGGCTGTCCTACTGCGAGCAATCCAACACAGCCGCAAACACCACCACAGGCATCCCCACCCAGCCCACCGCCTCCGACCAGCAGCTCCAGTCGTTCTGCCGGGAGTACCAGCAGCAGCGCATCTGACAAGAGCCCCAGTCAACCGTCTCAACCTTCATCCACAGCTCAAAGTGAGACTGGCAGTCAGCCGGGCGGTGATCAGAGTACTGCAGGCAGCAGCGACACCATGGGGCCACCGGAGGACGATGCTCAAACGTCCGGCGACAGTGACGATCAGGCTGCGCAAAGTGGCTCACAAGTAAACAGCAATGACGGTGACAGCATGGAACCCGGTTTTGGTGACGGAATCGCTAGCGATGACAATCTGCCGGACTTACGCGATGAACCCAGCCTGCCATCAGCACAGGGAACTACTAGCGAATCCGGTGATGCAGCAGCTGATGTGGGTGCCTCTGAAAATACTGGTCAGCCTGATGGTGAGGCAGCGGGCAGCGGCAGCCCTAATAGCTATAACGGCAGCGGCAGCGGCAGCGGCAGTTATGGTTTACCCGCAGGCATGCCGGCAGGCAACGGCCGTTATGACTCCCCAACGGGGATGCCCGCAGGCGGCAGCGGACCACTGACCCCCGCCGAGCAGGTGGCGATACTCGACGCGCAATTGGAACAAGGCGCGGGAGCATTCGACACTATCATTATGGAAACCCAAGCGCAGCAACGCGCCGCTGCGCGCGCACAAGCTGCCAAGCGGCCGCCCACAACGATAGCCAGTGCCGGAGACGGCGCGAGCGGCGGTGCCGGGCAAGGCAACAGCGCCTATGAAGACGGCACCGCAGACGCAGGAGGTTATAGCACCGGCGGCGGCATGGGCGGCGCATCAGCTGGGGGCAGTATGCCGCAGAATACGGCGAAATATCCGGCTCCGACCGACATCCCCGATGGTAACAACGATGATGTAGTAGCGAGGCAGCTACGTGAGGCCGCGATGCGCGAACCTGACCCGGCTGTTCGAGAAAGGCTGTGGGATGAGTATCGCAAGTACACGGGCATTGAAAAATGAACGTCTTGCGCCTTTTTGCCTCAGTGACGGTGTCCATTCTGTTAAGCGGCTGCGTTAATCAGACGATTAAAAGCACCTCTGTGCCGAACATAGAAACACCCTCGTCAGTGGTGTCAGAGGCATCGCTGTTGGATGTGTCCGTGGTGGTGTTTAATCCTGGCCTCGATAACTACGATGAAGATGAGCAGGTTTACCCGGAAGTGCGCAATGCGGAAGCACGATTCATGCCCATGGTATTGTCCGAGTCTCTGCAGGACAGCGGCGCCTGGGGTGCCGTGCGGGTGGTACCCGATGACACCCAGATCACCGACCTCGTTGTGCGAGGAGAGATCCTGCACTCTGACGGCGCAGAGTTGCAGCTGGCCATCACTGCTATTGATGCTAGAGGCGACGTCTGGCTCGATAAAACCTATACCGGCAAAGCCAGCCGCTACGCCTATCAGCCCGCGACCCGCAATCCTTATGATCCATTTCAAGCCGTGTACAACACCATTGCTAACGATCTGCTAGAGCAGCTTGAAGCGTTGACCCCGAAGGATCGCGACGATGTGCGGCTGGTGACTGAGCTGCGGTTTGCACGTGACTTCGCACCGGATACCTTTAGCGGTTATCTGGAAAAGACACGCAACGGCGAATATAAAATCAAACGGCTACCTGCCGAAAATGACCCCATGCTGGAACGCGTGCGCGACATTCGGCAGAGGAATCGCCTGTATGTGGATGCACTGCAGGTGTATTACACCAATTTTGACGCACAGATGTTGCAACCCTATCAGGAGTGGCGCAGAGCAAGCTTTCAAGAATCTATCGCGCTGCAAGAGTTGCAAGCCGAGAGTACTCGCCGATTGATCATAGGCGGCATTGCGGTTATAGCGGGTATTGCGGCTGCCAGCTCGGGCGATAGCGCTGCCGCCCGGACGGTGGGGCAGGTCGCTGTCTTGGGTGGGGGTTATTTAGTGAAGAGTGGCCTAGATAAACGCAACGAGGCCCAGATTCATGTGCAAGCGCTGGAAGAGCTGGGCATGTCATTGGAAGCAGAAATCGCCCCGCAGGTAATCGAACTGCAAGACAGCACCGTTGTGCTAACGGGCAACGTACAAGAGCAATACGCACAGTGGCGTGCATTGTTAGGCGATATTTACCGCGCTGAAATTGGCCAGCTGGAATTACCCGAGGAATCGGCGAGCAGTGCTGATACACTCTGATTCATTTCACTGGTACTCAAGGCTCCGACGATAGTATGTCCTCCGACAAAGACCCAGTACAACCGACACCGTTTGACCTAGTCCAATCGGCTTCCTCCTCAACATCGCCCGAGAGCAAGGTGAAGGTCGCCGCTCAACGAGGCACACCGGCTTGGGTGCTGCCGGCCTTGGGCGGCCTGGTATTGCTGGCCCTGTTGGTAATTTTTTGGCTTCCCAAAAGTCTGGAATCTGTCAACAGTGCACCAGCACCGACTAGCGCTGAAACATCGAGCACAGCGTCGATAGAGCAATCCGCCACCGCTGCAGGAAAATCCTCCCCCGGCGGTGCCGACGCCTCGCCATGGTCCGATGCGCAAATGGCCCGATACCGCAAGGAGGCGCAAGAGGTGCTGGCGCAGCTGCTAGAACTGCAGGACACACTGCAGACACACGGCGTTGAGCAATGGGCAGCTGAAGCCTTTGCCGAGGTCGCCGCCCTCGCAGTAGACGGCGATGCGCTCTACAAAACCCGGCAATACGAACAGGCCACTGTAAAGTACCAGCAGGCACTCACGGCCCTGCAAACACTGCATGACGACATGCCGGGCGAGCTAAAGCGGCTGCTGGGGTCTGCCCAACAGTCGATAGAAAAAGGCGATGCCAGCACCGCACTTGCCGAACTAGCAATGGCGGCCCTCATTGAGCCCAACAACAGCGATGTCACATCACTACAGCATCGCGCTGAGTTGCTGCCGCAGGTGCTGCCTCTACTGGAGCAGGCGGCAGCAGCCGAAATTAACGGTGACCTGTCGCAGGCGCAGCAGCTACTGCAACAAGCAACAGCGCTCGACCCGCTGCATCAGCGCGCGCTCAGCGAACTTCAACGGGTCTCGGAGAAGGCACGAAGTCAGGACTTCAATAAGGCCATGAGCGAAGGCTATGCCGCCCTGAATGAGAGCCGCTTTGACAACGCTCGTAAAGCCTTTATCGCTGCCGCGGCGTTACAGCCGGGGTCTAGCGAGGCGGCCAGCGCCCTTCAAGAAGTGGCAACAGCAAAGACCGCTCAGCGTCTCGCCACCCTCAGCAGGCAAGGGCAAAAAAATGAACAACAAGAACAATGGCAACAGGCCGTTGATGCATATGAACAGGCGCAGAAGCTGGACAGCAGCCTACTGTTTGCCAGCGAGGGACTGACACGCAGTCGGACGCGCGCACAGCTTGGCCAGCAATTCGATAAGGTTATTAACAAACCGCAACGACTGTCAGATGAAGCGGTCGCTACTGCGGCCGCAAAGCTATTGCAGCAAGCCAAACAAATTACGCCTCGCGGACCGGTGTTGGAACGACAGATCAGCCGACTTGAAACTCTACTAGATCAAGCCAATGCCACCGTGACGGTCACCCTGCGCTCGGACGAAGAAACTGAAGTTATCGTTTACAAGGTCGCTAGACTGGGACGCTTCACACAGCGCGAACTGACGCTGCGACCGGGCACCTACACGGCTACGGGAACCCGAAATGGTTATCGCGACGTGCGCCAAAGCTTTACCATTGCACACGACAGCACTCCTGCTAGCGTGACCATCAGCTGCACAGACCCTATTTAAAATGGCGCAACCCATGCCAACCAAGCCCGTCACTATTTTACCCAGCGGCTTTACCCCGCTGGAACAAGCCGCACCGAAAGCGCCAGTCCCACGTAAGACCGGGCGAATGGTGCTGTTCTTTTGCTTGGGGGTGTTCGTGCTGGTCATGCTATTCCTGCTCAGCGCTCGCTCACTGATGATTGAGGTAGAAGCGCAAACGTCTGCACACATCTCTGTCTCCGGGTTGGCTTTTCCGTTCGGTAAACGCTATCTACTGCGGCCCGGCGATTACAATATCCACGTAACAGCCGAGGGCTATTACCCGCTTGCCACCACTGTCACTGTAGATCACCGCGACAGTCAGTCTATCGAATTACCACTGCAGGCTCTGCCGGGCTTGTTATCAGTAGACAGCGAACCCGCCGGCGCCAGCGTCATCGTCGACGGTGAATCGGTCGGTAAGACGCCGCTCCGCGACCTGCCCCTGACAGAAGGCGAGCACCAACTGCGACTGGAAGAAGCCCGACATCTGCCAGTGGAACAAGCGCTTCAGATCACGGGACGCAGTGTGCGACAGCAGTTACAGCTGCAACTGGCGCCGGCTTGGGCAGAGGTCACGGTGGACAGCCTTCCCCTGGGCGCAACTATTCTGCTGGACGGAGAGGCGGTGGCACGCACACCGGCCACGCTAGAAATACTCCAGGGCGAGCACCAGCTGATGTTGCAGTTGCAGACCTATGCCGACTGGCAACAATCACTGCAGATCAAGGCTAGCGAGAACTTAGATCTGGGCAAAGTGACGCTGCAACCGGCGGCGGGAGAGCTGGCGTTAAGCAGTGTACCCAGTAGCGCCAATGTCACGCTGGATGGTGAGTTTCAAGGCCAGACTCCACTGACATTGGAACTAAGCCCGGACCGTGCTCACCGCCTGGCTGTGTTCAAGCCCGGCTACAAACGCTACAACCGCTCAGTGCAGCTGCCTGCAGCAGGCAGCGACACACAGACCGTGACACTGCAAGCGGAACTGGGTGAGGTGCGCTTCAGCATTAGCCCGGCCAGCGCGGTCTTGCGGATCGATGGCAAGGCGGTCGGCAAGAGTAACCAGACGCTGTCATTGCCTGCCGTGGAGCACACCCTGGAGGTCAGCCTCGACGGTTACGCCACGGTGCGTCGGCGCGTAACGCCGCGTCCCGGACTGGCTCAATTAGTGAAGGTCACATTGCAAACGCAGCGGGCGGTCAAGCTGGCCCGCATCAAACCCGAGATAACCACGGCATTAGGACAGACTTTGCTGCTGTTCAAGCCTGGCGAATCAGCGATGGCAGACTTCACCATGGGAGCCTCCCGTCGTGAGCCCGGGCGTCGGGCCAACGAAGTGTTGCATCCGGTCGCCTTAAGACGCATGTTCTACCTGCAAACGACGGAGGTCACGAATGCCCAGTTTCGTCAATTTGAGCCCGATCATAATTCAGGCCAGGTCGAGAGCAGCAGCCTCAATCAGAAACACCAACCCGCCGTGCAGGTGAGCTGGCAACAGGCCGCCGCCTTTTGCAACTGGCTTAGTAAGAAGGAAGGGTTACCCGCGTTTTATCAGCAAAAGAAGGGCATTGTGACGGGCTATAATTCCAGTGCTACCGGTTATCGGCTTCCGTCGGAAGCCGAATGGGCCTGGGCCGCTCGCACCAGCGGCCAAGCCCTACTGCGGTTTCCCTGGGGTGACACTTTTCCCCCGACGCAGGTTGTGGGAAACTATGCCGACACTACTTCTGCCTATGTCACCGGCTCGTCACTCAACAGTTATACGGATGGCCACGTAGTCAGCGCACCCGTGGCCTCTTTCAAGCCGAACCAGCACGGTCTCTACGATATGGGCAGTAACACCTCGGAGTGGGTGCACGACGTCTACGGTATACCGTCTGCTAACGGCGCAACGCAAAGAGACCCTCTAGGCAGGCAGCCACAAACTGACGACAACTACGTCATTCGCGGTGCCAGCTGGGACCATTCTAAGTTGCGGGAGTTACGCCTGTCGTATCGAGATTATGGGCAAGCGGGTCGGGATGACGTAGGATTCCGTGTGGCACGCTATGCGGAGTAACCGATGATCAAGTCACTACTGATATTGCCTCTGTTCATTGTTCTGTCTATGGGGGGCAACCCCTTAGCTGCCCAGTCTGCGCAGACTGAGCCATCGCAAGAATCGACTTCCCAAGAGAGCGATAAAACCGATGCGGCGCAACAAGCCATCGCACCCAAAGGATCGGCACAGAAAAAAACACCCCCAATCGCGGACAATGATTCACCCTTTGATTACCGCTCCTCAGAAAAAATCTCCGAGGACGTACCCGTCTCCTTCCCGGTCGATATATAGGACACCCCCAATGAAGCAAAAAATGTCATCCGAGTTTATCTATCAGTTGTTTGCGCTGCTGATCGCTATTATCGTCGTGCATGCGCTGTATGTCGGCGTCATACGGCCCAGTGCAAAAGCACACCTAGAACTTGAGGCGGCACAGCAGGCGGCAGGAGAGGATGTTGTCACCACTCGCAGTCTGGCAGTGGTAATAGGCAATTATGAACAGGAGTCCTGCTTTATCCTGTTGATTTGGGCACTGGCGATCATGGGCTATAAAGGCCGTCTAGGGATGCGCGAACGCAGCATGCTCGACCGTCACCTGTTGGACATCCCAGAAGGCACCACGGTGCTGCCAGAGGATGCGCGCGAGTATAGCCGTGCCATAGAGGCATTGCCTGCAGCTGAACAGGAATACCTGCTGCCGCGCACTTTACTGTCGGCACTGCAACGATTTGCCACCACCGGCAGTATTCAGGCCGTGTCTGACACGATAAAAGAAAATTGCGAAATTGAATCCGATAGACTCGATTCCGAAATGTCCATGGTGCGCTACATCGCATGGGCCATACCCTCCATCGGGTTTATCGGCACGGTGCGCGGAATCGGTGATGCACTGGGACAGGCCTATAAGGCCGTCGCAGGCGATATTTCAGGCGTCACCGCAAGTCTGGGCGTGGCGTTCAACAGCACCTTCGTTGCGTTAGTGCTGAGCATTATTATCATGTTCTGTCTGCACCAGTTGCAGCTGTCGCAGGAGCGCTTGGTACTCGACAACCAGCGTTATGCCGACAAGCGCCTGTTGCGCTTTCTGGTGGCACATTAATGAGTATCGGCATACTGGATCTCAACGACGCCAATTTACAGCTGTGGCACCAAGACACTGCGGTGCAAAGTCCTGGCTACGCGCTGTTCCAAGGCACGGAGTACCAGTTTGGCTCGCCGGCCCGCGCAGCCGCCAGATTACAACCGCGGGACATTAACACGCGGTATTGGTGGCAACTGAGCACCGAAGCGTTGCAGCCCGCGCTTGGCCCCGCACGGCACAACGGGGACCTTGCTCATGCGCACCTGCGGCAGTTGCACCAAGACGCAAAGAGTCCTAGTGAGGTATTGTTGGCCGTGTCCGGCAGCATGCAACACGAACAACTCGCGCTGCTACTGGGCATTGTGCAGCAGTGCCCCTTTGACGCTGTGGGACTGGTCAATCGCAGCGTGGCACTGGGCACTCTCTATGGCCGTGGTGAACGCCTTTTCCATCTGGAAATTCAACTCCATCAGGCCGTGATCTCGGAGCTAACAAAGCAGGATCACCAAATCGAACTGCAGCGTACGATACCCCTACCGGGTTGTGGCTTATTACAGCTGCAGGAGCGGCTGGTGGAACTCATCGCCGCTGCGTTTGTGCGCCAAACCCGTTTCGATCCGCGTCGCAAAGCGGACAGCGAACAACAACTATATGATGCTTTGCCTGCCGCTTTGCATACACTGCAAAATGCGCCCGAAACCAATCTGGAGGTCAATGGCTACCAGGCACGCATCAGCGCCAACGAGCTGCAGTCGGCCGGAAAGCGCCTATTCGACAGCGCCCGCGACACGATGGGCATGCTGCGACCTAACGATCAGATTATTGCCGACCCCCTGGCTGCATTGCTGCCGGGGCTGACCTCCTTATCCGAGCGGGTGAATGTTTTGCAGGCAGACGATATCTATCGCGCATTGCAATCGCATCAGGCGCAATTGATCCAACGCGAACAAGCCCTGAGTTTTGTGACGACCCTGCCCTGTCTAGATCAAGACATTATTGCTTCACCCGATAAAGCGAGCGAGCGATCCGTAGCGCAACCAACGCACGTTCTCTGTCAGCACACAGCACGACCCTTAATCGAGGCGGGGACAAAACTGGCAGCCGGATGTGACCTCTATCGCAGCAGCGAGGGCTGGCAATTGCGTGACAGCAGCACACCGACAATCGTTAATGGCACCACGTATCACTCCGGTCAGATTTTAGCGTGCGGCGATGCGATCAATACCGGCACGAACGACACCGATGTCGCGCTGTTAATTGAGGTGGTGGATTAACTGGCATGGCAAGAAAAAAGCGAGAATTTACCACCTTTAACCTCAGCTTTTTGGACATCATGTCCTGCGGCTTTGGCGCCGTAATCCTTGTCTTTCTCATCATGAACCACGGTATTGTGGAACAGAAAACAGAGTTGAATGAGGACCTGCTATCCGAACTCAATCTACTCGACGAGGATGTCACTGAAGGCACCGAGGGCCTGGTGCGATTGCGTAATACATTATCAGACGTAGATCTGAAAATGGCGGAAGCACAGGGCCTCGCGACTCGAATAACCCAGAACACGGAAAATTATGAGGCTCAAATAGAAGACCGCAAACGCGATGGCTATACTAACAGCAGTGAGATAGAGAGCCGTAAGGCTGAATTGCTGTCACTCGAAGCGGAGGTCAAAGAATTGCGGCAGGCAAGCCAAGACAGTGGTGGCAGCAATGCCCGTAACTTCATCGGAGAGGGGGATCGTCAATATCTAACAGGCTTAAATCTTGGAGGAAGACACATTGCCATACTGCTCGACGTATCCGCCAGTATGCTGGCGGAGAAGGTGGTGCAAATCATTCGCCTGCGAAATATGAGTGAGTCAATTCAGCGCAAGTCAGACAAGTGGACCCAGAGTCTTAACACGGTGGATTGGCTGACAGCGCAGCTGCCAGTTTCGAGTCGCTACCAGGTCATTACCTTCAACACCGCAGCAAAACCTGCGTTGCCCGACACCAACGGTAAGTGGCTAAACGTGGCCGATCAGTCACAGCTGACAACATTGTCAGATGCTCTGCGTAAAATGACACCCAGTGGCGGAACCAGTCTTGAAAATGCCTTTATTGCGCTACAAAAACTGTCACCGCTGCCCGATAATATTTTCCTGATTACTGATGGTCTTCCAACACAGGGCACGACTCGCCCGCGCGGCAATAAAGTCAGCGGCCAAGCCCGCCAGAAACTGTATGCTCAGGCGATTCGACAGCTGCCCGCCAACGTGCCAGTCAACATCATACTGGCCCCGATGGAGGGTGACCCCATGGCGGTATCAGAGCTGTGGCAGCTCGCACAGTCCACACGAGGCTCACTGCTGAGTCCGTCAAGAGACTGGCCCTGATGGCGCGGCGTAGGGGAAGAGGAAGGGCCCCGGAAGAGTTTTCACTGTCGTTTCTCGATGTCATCTGTTGCGGCTTCGGTGCCATTATTCTGCTGCTGATGATCACCAAAACGGCAGAGCCCCAGATCATCGAAGACTCCACCGTTAACCTCGAGGGCACACTGGTCGAGTTGCAACAACAGGTGTTTGATATCCGCGGTGAAACAAAAATCCTCAATCGAGACCTGAATGCCAAACAGGAACAGCTGTCTGACTACGAACAACGTATCGCAATCCTGCGCGGACAGATGGCGAGCGTGAAGTCACGCTACGACAGCCTGCAGGTTGAGACCAGCAGCAATTCTGCTATTTCGGGACAGTTGGCCGTTGCAAAACAGGCCTTAACCGAAGAAATGAAGCGGCTTCTGGGCACCCAGTATCAGTCGAAAAACCAGCTAATCGGCGGTATCCCGGTCGACAGCGAGTACATCATTTTCGTCATCGACACATCGGGCTCTATGTATTCCTATGCTTGGGAGCGTGTGCTTGAAGAGGTTCAAGCGACGCTCAGCATCTACCCCAAGGTCAAAGGCATACAGGTGATGAACGACATGGGAAAGTACATGTTTCCTAGCTACCGCGGAAGGTGGATACCTGACTCCCCTGGGAGACGTGAGGTGATCATTAAAAACCTGCGCAGCTGGAATGTTTTTAGCAACTCCAGCCCGGTGGAAGGCATTGAGACCGCCATTCGCGCGTTCGCGGCACCGGACAAAAAAATTAGCATCTATGTGTTTGGTGACGAATTCACCGGCAACTCTATCTCTGAAGTCATTGATACCGTAGACCGTATCAACAGAGTCGATGCTAATGGCGATCGGCTGGTGCGTATTCATGCTGTGGGATTTCCTGTGCAATTCATTCGCGCACCAAATCTGCAGACGACAGGTATTCGCTTTGCTACGCTAATGCGTGAACTCACTCATCGTAACGGCGGCACATTTGTCGGACTCAATGACTTCCGTTAATCGCCGGCGCTGGCTGTTCGCATTGCTGATGCTGGTCGCATTGGCTGGCTGCGGACCCAACAGGGTTATTGTAGACGGCAACTTCCCACCCCCGTTGATCGAACCACTGCCGCTCACTCTGGGTGTGTGGTTTGGTGACGACTTCGCCCGTCATGAGTTCTTTGATGGCACCAAAAGCCGGGACGAATCCAGCTGGGTGGTCAACACGGGCGCAGCCCAAGTCCAAATGTGGGACGGCCTGCTGACCGGCATGTTCGATCAGGTCATTGTGCTCAACGATCAACCAGAAGCGGGACGATCAAGTCCGGCTGTAGCCGCGGTACTCATTCCACATGTGGAGGAACTGCAATACGCCATACCGGAACACACACAAATTAAGGTGTATGAAATCTGGATGCGATACCGCTTTGAATTAGTCACGATCGACGGACAACCGATTGCCGAGTGGACCATGAGCAGTTACGGGAAAACGCCCACAGCCTTTTTGCAGAGCGATCAGGAGGCGGTAAACCTTGCCGCAGTGATGGCCTTGCGCGATGCAGGCGCTAATTTTTCTAGCCATTTCACTCAGTTTCCAGCCGTACAGGATTGGCTACGGGAACAAGGTGTGCCTGCGGATACAATGACACCATGAATACTTTTTTCCTTCGCGCGCTGGCTGTGTCCGGCTTAATGTCACTCACCACTGCCTGCGTGACGTCCACCGTGGATGAAATGACATTCAATGAGCCGACCGAAGGCATTGGCGATTCCAGCGTGGTAATTTTGGGGCGGCGCCATAGCAGTGATTATGAAACCGAGCCTGACTTTGTCACCTGCGTAGGGGACCATATTACCTCCCACGATGACTCCATCAGGGTCATTGATGAACTCGAATTTCTCAACGCGCTGTATCCATGGTTCGAGCCGCGCACTGCGCCCCTCTATCCTAAAAATATCGAGCAGCTACTGCAGCAAAAACCGGTGGCAGAAAAAATGTTAGCGCTGAAGCTCGAGTACCTCATCTGGCTGGACGGCTCAACCGTGCGCTCGGACGGCGCAGGCTCAATGGCGTGCTCGTTCAATGGGTGCTTTGGCTTTGGGACTTGGAGCCATGATGCCAACTATGAGGCGACTATCTGGGATTTTACCGACCAGGCCGAAGTAGGTCAGGTCAACACCAGCGCCTCAGGCCAGTCCTATATGCCAGCGGTGATCATACCGATACCTATTATTGCACCGGTGCAGGGTGCCGCTTGTGATGGTATTGGCGATCAGTTGTTGGAATTCCTCTCGAGCGAATACTAAGAGGTATACGTGAATACACAGCGACCTATTTATCATTTTTTTATTACCACTGTGGCAGTGGCGCTAGTATTTCTGGCCGGCTGTGCGGGCAACGCCTCCATTGGTAAAAATCAGCATGCAAAAATGCTTGCTCAGGGCGCGACCTACAATGACCCGGCATTACAGGACTATGTGAATCGCGTCGGTCAGCGCTTGGTGGCTAACAGTGACGAGCCCGACAAGAGCTTTACGTTTACCGTTATAGACAGCCCAGACATTAACGCCTTTGCCGCGCCGGGAGGGTATATTTATGTCAACCGCGGACTGCTGGCCTATCTGGAAAACGAGGCGGAGTTGGCCGCAGTATTGGCGCATGAAATAGGTCATATTACCGCCAGTCACCACAACCGCCAGCAAGCTGCGTCCGTGACAAATTCAGTCGTGGCGACCACCACCTATGTCCTCACCGGTAGCGGCGACCTTGCTAGCGCCTCCACTATGTATGGCAGCGAGTTGATCAGCGGCTACGGTCGGGATATGGAATTGGAAGCCGACGGACTGGGCGCCCAAACCATGCATCAGTCTGGCTATGATACTGATTCATTGCTCGAGGTCATTGGCGTGCTGAAGGATCAAGAGCAGTTCCAACGCGTAAAATCCAAAGGTGGCGGCAAACCAATCGCGTCTTACCATGGCTTATACGCCACCCATCCGCGCAACGATCAGCGCCTGAAAACAGTGGTCAAGACCGCAGGACAACTCGGTGGCGAAAGCCAAATTGAAGACCCTTCTGTACCCGGCGAATTTCAGCGGCACATAGAAGGACTGGTGTGGGGCGAAAGCGTGCAGAGCGAACGTGCAGAAAATCGCTATTACCACAACAAACTCGGTTTTACGTTTGAACAGCCGGTGGGCTGGACGGTCAGGGCTGGCTCAAAGAGCATCTTCGCCCGCGCACCGGACGGCAGTGCAGAACTGTCTATCAGCATAAGGCGTCGCGACCAGAGACTAACGCCTCGCTCAGTACTGGAAAAAAATGCGACCGGGACACTCAGTGCCGGTATTGCGTTGGATCAATTCGGATTGAAAGGCTACACCGCGGTTGCCAGTAGCGATAAAAAATCGCGGCGAGTTGGTGTTATCGATTACAACAATCTAAGTTATCTATTTGACGGCAAGGCACAGAAATTTGCGCTTGAAGATGACGCCCTACTCTCAATCATCGAAAGCTTTCGTCCGACGCTCCCCGCGGAACGGCGAGGCTCATCGGGCTACTATATCCACTATATTCAGGTGCCACGGGGCGCGACGATAAGCAGCCTTGCCGCAAGCATGCGCATACCCAATGCGGATGCTCAACTGCGGCTTCTTAATGGTCTCTACCCGAGAGGCGAGCCGCGCATTGGCGACTGGGTTAAGGTCATTCAATAGCGGAAGAATCGTCGGGTGGCTGCACTAACACCCAAGGGGCTGCCACCACCGCCCACAGTTCTGTGTTGCTCTCGTACCAGATTAACGCCTGCTCGTCGCTGACGGCCGCCACGTCACCGCTCTCTATCCACCCCTGAAAGCGAGTCGTATTATCGAGACCCAGTTGCACCGCAACCTCCACCAGATTCAATCCGGACACCACCCTGATTACGCTACCGCCGGCATAATACGTTTGCAACTCATGCCAATGAATGCGCGCAGTCTGTTGATGGTAGTCCTGACGCAGCCGCTGTTCTCGCTCGGTGATGTCTTCAACCATAACGAGAATCCGCGACGAAGGGATTCGTTTCGCGCTCATGCCCAAAGGTCGACGTCGGGCCGTGGCCGGGAATGAAGGTGATGTCATCACCCAGCGGAAACAGTTTCTCACGGATGCTCGCGATCAGCTGCTCATGATTCCCCTTGGGGAAATCGGTACGCCCGATAGAGCCCTGAAACAACACGTCGCCTACCCAGGCCACTTTTTGTGCCTCGTGGAGAAATACGACATGGCCCGGTGTATGACCGGGGCAGTGAATAACCTGCAACATCTGCTCACCCACCGTGACTCGATCCCCCTGCACCAGCCAGCGATCAGGAATAAACGCGTCTGCCGGTGGAAAACCTGACATTTGGCAAGCCTTCGGCAGACCCTGCAACCAGAACTCATCCTCGCAGTGTGGCCCCTCGATCGGCACCAGCAACTGCTTTCGAAGCACATCTGAGGCTGCACAGTGATCCAGGTGGGCGTGAGTCAGGATGATTTTTTCCACGCTAGCCTGCATCTGCTCAACCGCCGCCAGAATGCGTTCCACATCACCGCCGGGATCCACAATGGCAGACTTGCCTGTAGCCTCACATTTGATAATGGAACAATTCTGTTGGTAGGGTGTGACTGGAACGATGGTACATTGAATAGTCATAAAAGATGTTGGGACTCACTGTAATGATTGCATGTACGCTACCAGACCAAGCGTCAACCGGCTATTTATCACCGTTCATGGAAAGCGGTTGCATGGGGTCTGCACTCAACCCAATCGCGATACCGCTACTATAAAAAAACGCGGCCACGTCAACGACTCGATAGCTCAGTGTATCTTTAAGTCGCAGCAGGAACGGACGGGGCAATGCACTTGCTTTCAGCCCATAGGCGTTGATAACTCACGTTCACTCGTGCCGTTCTGATTAGTATCAGTGTCCGCATTGGGGTCAAGAAACACGCTTTCATCAAATTGCTTTTCACTGTGAGCGACTACCAGCGAGACCACTGAATCGCCTGTCACATTCACTGCGGTTCGCACCATATCCAAAAGCCGGTCGACGCCAATAATCAGTGCAATGCCCTCTACTGGCAGTCCCACCTGTCCCAGCACCATCGCGAGCGTAATCAAGCCCACCCCGGGCACGGCTGCGGTGCCGATTGAGGCCAGCGTCGCCGTGATAATGACCGTAAGGAAAGCCATCATGGATAGGTCTACACCGTAGACCTGAGCGATAAAGACGGTGGCCACGCCCTGCATAATGGCAGTGCCGTCCATATTAATAGTCGCGCCAAGAGGAACTGTAAATCCAGCGACGGAGTTGTGCACGCCCATCCTGCGCTCCACGGTACGCAACGTAACAGGTAGGGTAGCGCCGGATGATGCCGTACTAAACGCAAAAGCCCATACGGGCCGCATTTTAGTAAAGAGTATGCGCGGAGACAGGCCCGTCAGTCCCTTTAGCAGCAAACTGTAGGTCACAAGCGCATGAAACAGTAATACACCAAGAACGGTAAAAAAGTAGCCCGCCAGATGCAGAATAACGCCAACTCCCATCTCTGCAAATAATTTCGCCAGCAGCGCGAACACGCCATAAGGCGCGAGGGTCATCAATATACCGACCATCGTCATGACGACGCCTTCCATATCCCGGAAAAAACTAGCGATGCGCCGCCCCGGTTCGCCAGCACGAGAAATTGCGAAACCAAATAACAGTGCAAATACAATAATTTGCAGCATTTTCCCCTCAGCCATCGCCTGCACCGGATTAGTAGGAAAAATATTCACTAGCACATCAACCAAAGGCGGCGGCACTGCAGGTTTATAATTGGCGACCCCTTCCATCACCACTCCATCGCCAGGGCTGACAAAGACTGCAAATGATAAAGCTACGGTGACCGCTACCGCAGTAGTCAACAGGTAAAAGATGACGGTTTTACCCGCGATAGGACCCATACGTGAACTGTTTGCCAGAGAACTGGAACCGCAGATTAGCGACACCAGCACCAGTGGCACCACCAATAACTTGAGCGAGGCCACGAAAATTCGGCCTACCGCATCTAATAGCCCCGAAACAATATACGTATCCAATGCAGACCGCACAGACTCCGGCAAGGCCGTGCTATGCAATGCGACGTTGAACAGACACCCAACTAGGATACCCGCCACCATGGCGATCAAAATACGGTTAGTGAGGCTCATTCGGGGCACGGCCCGGTATCGTAACCCGACACCTCATCACTCGCACACGCAGTGCACGGTGAAGTGAATTCCTTACGTCCACCCCCAATGAGAACAGCGCAGGTCGGGGCATACTCCATAGTGCAAACCAATGGCCGGATATCGGCACAAGGGTTGGCAGGCTCAGGCGTACTCGCGCAAGCCGACAGCACAGTGATGAGGGCGACACAAACAAAAACACTTCGCATTATTTCCTCCAGAAAGGGTGCGATTCAATCAGCGTATTGAAGCGTAACATTGTGATACCCACTGCGCACGCCCAACCTGTGTGCCAAATCGCTAGCGCGAACCCAGTTTCATCATCTGACGCGCGACCTCAATGGAATCCTCGTAACTTTTCACCCCAATATACTCATTGGTACCATGGATGGACTTGGCCTGGCTGGTCTCAATCATCATTCCTTGGAATCGGTACTGATTGTCTGTCAGCTCAATATAGTGACGTGTGTCGGTCGTTGCGAACATCAAAGATGGCACCACCAAAGCCCGAGGATAGACCGCTAATACCGCTTCTTCGATCACGGCATAACCACTACCCTCGTGATCCGATATGCTCGACACATGATCCCATTTATCGTGACTAATCTCGATTTCAGGGTCGTCCACCACGTCCGAGATATAGCTCACCACCATCTCGGGCGTATCTCCGGGCAGGAGACGGAAGTTGACCTTTGCCTCGGCGCGCTGGGGCACCACATTTTCTTTCAACCCAGCATTAAACATCGTTAGCGCGGTGGTCGTGCGCACAAAGGAATTCATCAGCGGGTCCTGGCTCAACCTGTCAGTGACCAATCCCTGCGTTAACCAGAGGTTGCCCAGTATCAACCGCTCCGGTTGCTCCAGGTGAGGCGCCATCGACTCCAGCATGACCTTTACCGGCACCACCAGCCGTGTCGGAAATGGATTGTTCTCAATGCGCTCTAATGCCGCCGACAAGCGCCCAATAGTACTGACTCTCGGCGGAATGGAGGAGTGCCCTCCCGGCCCAGTCGCCACCAGGGTCAGCGTGAGATAACCTTTTTCAGCTACATTGATAATCGCCAATTGTTGATCGGGAATCATGGGGTTATCAGAAATGAGCGTGCCCCCTTCGTCGACCATCCACGCAAAATGCAACCCTTGCTCCCGCATGCGCTCAGCAATTTTTCCAGCGCCCTCTTTACCGCTGATCTCCTCGTCATGACCAAACGCAAAAACTAACTGACGTGAAGGCACAAAACCTTCTATCAGCAGCGATTCAGCCGCCTCAAGAATGCTTAACAGTCCCTGCTTGTCATCCAGTGAACCTCGACCATAGATTCGTCCATCTGCTATCACGCCGCTAAAAGGTGGATAATCCCAATCGCTTTCAGTACCTGATTCAATCGGCACCACATCCATATGTGCTGTAAATAGAATGGGGGCGAGGCTGCTATCACTGCCCGGCCAACTAATGAGGAGACTGTACTGATTGATCACTTCTACCTCTAGCTGAGCAAACACTCTTGGGTAGGCCGTCCTCAAAAACGCGTGAAAGCGCTCAAACTCTTTGGGGTCAATTTGGCTGCGATCCTGATAACTCACGGTCTGGAATTGGATGGCCTCACCGAGGCGCTCTGCGGGGGTCACACCCGCATAACTCATTGAGATGTTGAGCAGAAGCCCCGCTAGTACGCCGGGGAAAAAACGTAGCATATTGAATCTCCAAAAATGAGGTCTCAGGGCTTATCCGCTGCCTCGTAAATAAACCTTACTCTAGCATTTTGCTTCGTTTATTTTAGTCGGTTTCAGCAAAACTTTCTCCGATTGCTTTTGTTTTTAATACAAACGTGCAGGCCACGCTACTAATACTGTCTTTAGTCGCTATACTTCACAAGAGCGGGTGTTCACAGTCATGGAGCCACGTATGCTGCAATCGGTCAATCTTCGCGATTATATGTTGCCTAATCCTGTCAAGGTGCATCCTGAAGACAACATTATGGATGCTATGAAAGTTATCACCGACCACAGGATTTCTGGCGTATGCGTGGTGGATGATGATGCAAATTTGATAGGCATTTTATCGGAGATGGATTGTTTGCGAGCGATACTGGGAGCAGTCTATAACAACAGCAACACAGGTGTTGTTCGTGAATACATGGCCAAGGACAATCTGGTGGTGGCTCATCCTAATGAAGACATTGTCGATGTTGCTCAGGATATGTTGCAAAAAAATAAGCGGCGCAGACCCGTGGTAGAAAATGGCAAGTTGATTGGGCAGATAACCTGTCGTCAACTGCTTATCGCCGTGGTCAAGTTCAAACAGTAAAGATATTTTAAACCTATTAATTTTTGGCTATTCCCAGCCGTAATGGTCCGCCTCTAACTGAATGCTGGCCTCGTGCGGGTCAGCCATCCACTCACGCATCCAAGGAAGAATGTGTCCCAACAGGCGTGGGTTACCGTAAAGCAACGGGATGTTAACCGCAGCGGTATCTCCGCGTACATTCAGTCTTACTATATGCTCGGCTTTGCGGGCACCGGGTTGTATTTCAAGTGCACTCCACTGTATCGGGACTGCCAATCCCCGCTGCCAAGATAGCTCGTTAGTCAAAGCGATGACCTCCTGCAAAAACTGTTTACAAATGACACGTGATGCTCCCAGATTGCTTCCGCTTTTAAAATATACCTTGATTCCCTGATAGGAGCAGATCGGACCGCGTTCCGTAAACATCCAGTCGGGTCTTACGTAAATACTCGAAGCAAATAGTGGTGCAGGTTCTGTATCAAGCGGCGTAAACGGATCACAACGATAGCTGGCACAGAAGTCTGCGAGAATCTCGTGCTCAAGAAAATGTTGCTGCTCCAAGCGGGGGTGACTTAGTATCATCATCCTATTAGTCACTGTGATAGCGACTGATGTTTCTCCAACACTGATTAGACGCACGGGCAACCCCAACGCTATGTCATCTAACAACAAGGAGATCTGACTAGCATAGCGATTTACGGCGAGAGACCATCCCCTAAGCCTCGCATGTGCGCCCGCAGCCCTTAGTTCAGCACGGGCGAGTCGCGCCTCCTCCTGATAGCCGTCGATGAGATGCGTTAGAGCGATGGCAGAAAACTCGCCGCGTAGTCGGGGAGACGCGTCTTGCAAATATTGTACGGTTCTGTGAAAACGAGACTGGTTTGCCGGACGCTCACTAGCATCAACCTGCGCCACGGCTTTAACACTCACGGCCGTCGACCACAGAAATAGCGACAAGGTGCTGGCGGCTAAAAGGCTCAGCCCTTTCGTTGTCAGTCCAGGACAAACTGTCTTCATGTACAATGCCCAGTAGGTAACAGTGGAAAACCAGAAATAGTGAGTATTGGGGATCTTAGCCGATTAGTCACTTCCTGCGTCTTCTTTCTATGTCTGAACCACACGCTGATACGGCTCGTATGCTATCCAGCCCTGCTTGAATAACGACACCAATAATGCAGTGTTCCGAATGTGTATGCCTCTATAAAAGCCAGGTGGCCCTGCATGGAGATGCACGGCGAGTCATTATTCCTGGCTTCATTGACCAATCGCCACGCCTGATCCCTCATCAATACGACTCCCGAGTTCTAGGCGTTGTTCCGAGCTTAAGACAAACATCGTTGTCGCCCTTCCCTGCAGTGATAGTAAATCGCTTTCCCTGTGTCGACCACAGAGCACTAGTGCCGGCACTTTCACTCTAAATCCTGAATGCCTACTCGAAAGCCGTCTCCCGCATGCCGTTAAATTCTGCTTGTAGATTCCTGACCTCACACACCTCGTCACCGTTCAAGCCAGCGCTGCGGAGTTGCCATCCGGAGAACGGGTATACTGCCTGCAGCACCACTCAGCATCCGTTTTCAGCGACGCTTTTTGTAGAAGTACTTCATGCTTACATCGGGGGCGTCAGGCTCGAATGATGGTGTTACTGCCGTTACGTTCGCTCTCTTTCGAAAACCATCGATTATTAACCTGTAAATAGTTCGTTTAGTAGGGCTGTTCTTGACAGCCTAGCGCTTTAAGTGCCATTCTTTTTAAAAATAAATGCGCAATGGAAAAAATCGTGTTTGTTACCGTCGTGCTACGGACTTCACCTAACTCAACATGGACACACAAGCATGGAAGATAGTCGTCAAGTAGAGAACTTAATTTACAGCTATGCTGAACGCATCGACGCTGGTGATTTGGAAGGTGTGGCAGCCCTTTTTCATGACGCGGAGATTTTTTCAGCAGCGCATGATGTTCGACGAACCGGGTTCGATGAAGTGTTGGAGATGTATCAAACTTCAACTCGACTCTATGAGTCTACCGGAACGCCGCAGACTAAACATCTGACGACAAACGTCATTATTGAAATTGATGAGGGTGGTACGGAAGCAAGCGCGCGCTCTTATTATACGGTGATGCAGGCAACTGACTCTCTCCCGTTACAGTCGATTATCAGTGGGCGATACAAAGACCGTTTTCGCAAGGTCGAAAACCAGTGGCAATTTTCAAGCCGAGAAATGATCGTTGACTTAATAGGCGATTTGTCCGCCCACCTACTTTATGATGCCACCGGCCTTGCATAAATCTACGCTAGCGTCGCGTCACTCGTTCAGTGCAAGTTGAGTGCAAGTTGAGTGCTACTGGCAGCTCGAGCGAGAGAGCCACGCTATCAGCATGCTTGCATCAATACCGAACCAGAATTTTTTGATCGATTTGATGCTTATCTTCACGTGCCAAAATTTGTTGCTAGAATATTGCCACGATTGAAGTGGTTGCGGTCGCCGCGCACTGCGATCGATTTCTACAGAGACTGCTAGAACAATATGGCTGGGAGATCGAATCTGCGCCCCATCGAAATATCTAAGAAGACGAGACCACTTGAAGCGCGCTTCAAAACTGCGGTGCCAACGACAGTGTTTCTGATCTGGAGCTCTACGAGTACGCCAGGTTAATGTCAGATTGAGCTCTGGGAATAACGCCGTAAATTACGCTTACAAAGATGCACGAAAGAGCCGATATTGGTTTTTCAGCAACCCGAAAACATTTTTCGACGTTTCCACCTTGCTGTGCGGGAATAGTGCCCCCTACTTGACCATCAATGATTCACCTTTTATCTGGAGTATAGGCAATGAAGAGTCTCTGGAACGATGAGGCCGCAGCGGCTTTCGGTGACGATGACCTTGCCATGCGCGTGTACTCTTCAAGGCTATTAGGGTTAGATGAAAACCTTGTCATGCATGGCGGTGGAAATACTTCAGTCAAGGCGACTACAGAAGACTTTTTCGGCAGAACGCTTAGAGTATTGTATGTAAAAGGTAGCGGCTGGGACCTAAAAACCATCGAAAAAGCCGGGTTCCCGGCCATTAAACTGCAAGAGACACAGATGCTCGCGGAGTTGGAGACACTTTCCGACCCTGACATGACCCAACAATTGCGTGCCCTTATGCTTGATCCGGCAGCCCCATCTCCCTCTGTTGAGGCGATACTCCACGCCATTTTGCCATCGAAGTTCATTGACCACACCCACACCGACGCCATCGTCACCCTGAGCAACAATCCACAGGGAGCACATATAGTCAAAGCGATTTTTCCTGACTGTCTGATCCTTCCCTATGTAATGCCGGGGTTTATCCTTGCGCGGCAAGTTAATGCCGCGATTAAGCAAAACGATCCAAGCCGCTACAAGGGCATCATCCTTATGCATCACGGCGTATTTACCTACAGTGATGAGGCGAAAGTCGCCTACGAAAATATGATTGAGCTAGTATCGCGGGCTGAGGCCTACATTAACAAAAACGGAACCAGCCTATTGGCGACAGCGGAACATGAAGTCGATCTGCTGGACCTTGCGCGTATTCGCAATGCCGTGTCACTCGCCCGCGGCGAAGCGCAACTGGGTATTCTTGATCGCTCGGCTAATGCACAGGGGTATTCGACATTAGAAACAGTTGCCGATATTTCTTCTAGAGGACCCATAACGCCTGACCACGTCATTCGCACCAAGAGAATTCCGGCAGTCATCGCAACCAAACCCGCTGTGGGCGTCCCGGAAGTCCATGAGTATGCTGCGAACTATAAGAAATACTTCGAAGAAAATCGTACTCCACAGCTGCAGATGCTTGATCCGGCCCCCCGCGTGGCAATTTGGCACAGCGCAGGGTCTATAGCGTTCGGCAGCAGCATTAAAGAGTGCACGATCATCTCTGATATCGCCAAGCATACGCGACAAGCCGTGCAGATTGGGGAGTCCATAGGAGGCTGGCAGGCGCTTTCGGCAAAAGATATCTTTGAGCTAGAGTACTGGGTACTTGAACAAGCAAAGCTCGGAAAGAGCACCGCGTCTAAAAAGCCGCACCAAGGAAAAGTAGCGGTTGTTACCGGGGCACATAGTGGAATAGGCAAAGCAACCTGCCAAGCGCTTGCTACCGATGGGGCCGTTGTCATTGGGCTCGATATCAATTCAGAGGTGGTGGGTCAACTGGGCTACGATGGCATGCTGGGGCTAGAATGTGACTTGACTGACAGCAAAGCTATTGCAGTCGCTGTGGACCGTGTCATCTCACTGTACGGCGGTCTCGATATCGTTGTCTGCAATGCGGGTATTTTTAAGGCGGGTGAGCGAATCGAGGAGCAGACAGAACTTACATGGAACCAAACATTAGACGTCAACCTCACCGCTACACAGCGGTTTATGACCGCAACGATTCCCTATTTAAAATGGGGCATAGACCCCTCTATTCTTATTGTCGGCTCGCGCAACTATGCAGCACCCGGACCTGGAGCAGCGGCATACTCGGTGAGTAAAGCGGGCATTACACAGCTAGCACGGGTTGCTGCTCTGGAGCTTGCAGGTGATGGTATCAGGGTTAACATTGTGCATCCGGACGCTGTTTTTGATACCGCCCTGTGGACAGAGGAAGCCTTGGCCAGCTCAGCCGTCCGTTATGGCATTAGCGTTGAAGAATACAAAGCAAAAAACTTACTGGGCAAAACGATCAGTGCCGCCAATGTAGGACGATTACTCTCTACAATGGCAGGCGATGTTTTTACTGCGACGACGGGAGCCCAAATACCGATCGATGGAGGCAGTGACAGAGTGATCTGAAGCCACCAAGAGACACGGCTTAGAATGGAGAAACAGTCTTTCCCAATACGCTTCGCCTCTATGAAGTGCCCCTAGGCTAGGCGGCTTGCCGCCCATGCATTTCCCTCTTTTCCATCGCCCATAAAAAAATCCCGCGGCACGGATGCAGCGGGATCTAAAATTAAAGCCTGGCAATGACCTACTCTCACATGGGGAAACCCCACACTACCATCGGCGATACATCGTTTCACTTCTGAGTTCGGGATGGGAT
>ENA-OSJC01000138-OSJC01000138.1-marine-metagenome-genome-assembly--contig:-NODE-138-length-74051-cov-5.196001_pt1 | contig 74051 bp, 61 predicted proteins | sample MGYA00237885_ERZ534234 | MGnify/ENA primary metagenome ERZ534234 (study PRJEB26413, sample SAMN06343907) | marine metagenome | isolation source: coastal waters | place: Atlantic Ocean: West Antarctic... | reverse complement strand
CGTTGAGTCCTTCTCAATCGTCACAGGAGCTGCGGAAGCAACGGTTTTTGGGGCCAAGTCCATATCACGAGCTTTAATAAATTTGAGGATGTCCTCCTTGGTAATGCGGCCATTTTTTCCCGTACCCGCAATTGCACTGATATCGAGCTTGTGCTCCTCAACTAACAGCCTTGCGGCCGGTCCAAGCAGTTCTGCCGAAGCCGTTTCTGAAAGGTCGCTAGTGGTCGCAACCGCTGTAGCTTGAGCGGGCGGAGAAGAAAGCGCTGTTGCTTTTGTTTCACTAACCGTAGCGAGGAGCTGCTGGCCTTCGATTGTCTGACCTACCACCGCATGGATTTTTGTGATGATGCCATCGACGGGAGCAACCACTTCCAATACCACTTTGTCCGTCTCTATTTCAACGATCAGTTCATCCCTCGACACCGCGTCACCTTCAGACTTGTGCCAGGCAGCCACCTCTCCATCCGCGATAGACTCGGGAAAGGCAGGCGCCTTTATTTCAATAGTCATCTCATTTCCTTTAAAAAAACTCGCTTGTTGTCAGTAACCCCAAGGCATTTCTCCGAGAGCATCATCAATAAACCGTTCCAGCTGCTCGATATGCAACGCCATGTATCCGGCCGCAGGAGCGGCTGATGAATCACGCCCTACATAACGCAGGTGAACATCGACTTTATGTCGCTGTATCACCCTGCGCAGGTGATGCTGACTCGCATACCAGGAGCCCTGATTCATCGGCTCTTCCTGACACCACACTGCATCGACAACATTGGGGTATAAATCAGTCAGTATTTGCAGTAACTCTTGCTCAGGAAAAGGGTACAACTGCTCAAGGCGCAAAATGGCGATATGGTTCAATTGGCGCTCGCGCCTCGCCGCGAGCAAATCATAAAATACTTTGCCACTGCAGAGGATAATGCGCTGAACCTTCGACCTATCCAAGTCGTCTATTTCATCCATCACATTATGAAATCTACCCTCAGCAAGATCCTCTATAGTGGAAGTGGCCTCTTTGTGGCGTAGCAGACTTTTCGGCGACATAACCACCAATGGCTTGCGCAGAGGCCGAAGCGCCTGTCGCCTCAGCATGTGGAAAACCTGCGCTGGTGTGGTCGGAGCGCAGACCTGAATATTGTGCTCTGCACATAACTGCATAAAGCGCTCCAGCCTGGCTGAGGAGTGTTCTGGGCCCTGCCCTTCATATCCATGCGGCAACAACATGGTGAGCCCGCACAAGCGTGACCACTTGCTCTCACCGCTGGTAATAAACTGATCGATCACCACCTGAGCACCGTTAGCAAAGTCACCAAACTGGGCTTCCCATATCACGAGACCCTTCGGTGACGTCGTGGCATAGCCATATTCAAACGCAAGCACGGCCTCTTCGGATAATAAGGAATCGTAAATACTAAACGCTCCCTGCTCTTCGCTGATATGCTGCAAAGGCGTGTAGGCACTGCCATCATTTTGGTTGTGCAACACCGCATGACGATGAGAAAACGTGCCGCGGCCGACATCCTGCCCGGTCAGCCTGATAGGATATCCCTCTTCCAGCAGTGAGGCATAAGCAAGGTTTTCTGCAAAGCCCCAATTGATCGGTGTGGCTCCGGCAGCCATTTTTCGTCGATCTTCGAGAATTTTCGACACCTGACGTTGTAACGGAAAACCATCCGGCGACAGGTTGGTAGCAGTAGCCAGTGCCTGCAGAGCTAGGATGTCGATACTCGTGTCGCACTGCAACTGCCAGTCATGCCCTAGATAAGGTGACCAATCGACAAACAGAGACGCGTTTGGCTCCGATACCAGATTGCTCACTAAGGGGGCGCCACGATCCAGAGCCTCTCGATATTTCTCCACCAGGGCTTCGACCTCAGTCTCTGTGATGAGGCCTTCGCTAACGAGTTTCTGCGCATAAATAGCCTGCGTCGTTTTGTGCTTACTAATGACTTTATACATCAGCGGCTGCGTCACCGAGGGCTCATCCGCTTCATTATGGCCACGGCGTCGATAGCAAATAAGATCAATAACCACGTCTTTGTTGAATTCAGTGCGATAGTCAACGGCCAATTGAGTCACGAACAGCACCGCTTCTGGGTCATCGGCATTGACATGGAATATCGGTGCCTGGACCATTTTAGCGACGTCAGTGCAATACTCTGTCGAGCGGGCATCCTCGCGCTCATGGGTCGTAAACCCGACCTGATTATTCAGGACAATGTGAATTGTGCCACCGGTTTTGTAACCGCGAGTTTGGGACATCTGAAATGTCTCCATCACCACGCCTTGCCCGGCAAAAGCTGCATCACCATGCAGAACGATAGGAACCACAAGATCGCCCACCTCGTCGAGACGCCGCTCCTGACGTGCACGTACAGAACCTTCCACCACCGGAGACACAATTTCTAAATGCGATGGGTTGAAGGATAATGCGAGATGGACCTCGCCTCCCGTCGTCATCATGTTGGAAGAAAAACCCTGGTGATATTTTACGTCGCCAGAGCTTTCGTATTGCGCTCTCCCCTCGAATTCGTCAAACAACTCAGAAGGGTTTTTCCCAAATATATTGATCAGCACGTTGAGCCTGCCACGATGGGCCATACCAATGACGATTTCCTTTGCCCGATAGGCGCCACAGCGTTGCACCATCTCTGATAACATAGGAATCAGGCTTTCCCCACCCTCGAGTCCGAAACGTTTAGTGCCCGGATACTTAGATGCTAGCGACTTTTCCAAACCCTCTGCACTGATCAGCAGAGTCAATAATTGAAGACGCACTTCCTTGCCATAATCTGGCGCAGAACGCACAGACTCCATTCTCTGCATAACCCAGTGCCGTTCGGTGGTATCGACAATGTGCATAAACTCGGCGCCAATCGTATGACAGTAGGTCCTCTCGAGTGCCTCGTATATCTCCCCCAAAGTCGCATCAGCCTTGCCAATATGCAGAGTCCCGGCCTGAAACACCGTGTCGAAGTCTGCGGAAGACAAGTGATGAAAACCCAACTCCAGGTCGGCAACCTGCTCGCGCTGCGCAAGTCCCAGTGGATCGAGTTTCGCTTTTTGATGGCCTCGCTGGCGATAGGCAGAAATCAATTGCACGACACAAACCTGTTTGCGTTCGTAATCGGTAGCATTGGAATCGTACTGAACGGTGGCTTCAGTGCGCACACGCATTTTACTGATCTGAGCGAAGCGCTCGCGAATTACCGAGTGAGGAACATCTTCAATTTGAATAATTTCGGACGGCACCATCGGGAGCTTATCGAAGTAGTCTCGCCACTGCTCAGGTACCCCGTTTGGGTCCTTCAGGTAAGACTCATATAGATCCTCTACATAAGTGGCGTTACCACCAGAGATATGAGAACTTTGCCGCAGTAACTCTATGGAATTATTTTGCATCTGGGCCCCTCCCGGGGCTTAATCAACTAGTGCTACTCGTCCACACACCGATGGACCCCGAGAAACGCACGCTCTGCCCACTGAACTTAGGTATCGGGGCTTATTTCTAGCAGCTGGACATCATACTACTATAAATTTAAAAAACCTATTAAAATTAATACCTTAAACACTTATGCTGATGTTATGTCGCGCGCGACAACAACATATTTCGTATGTGCCCAATGGCGCGAGTTGGATTTAGGCCTTTGGGACAAACGTTGACGCAAGCCTGAATACCATGGCAACGAAAGACACTGAACGGGTCGGCCAAACGAGCCAAACGCTCGTCGGTGGCGGTGTCGCGCGTGTCAGCCAAGAAACGATAGGCCTGTAACAATCCAGCCGGACCTATAAAACGGTCTGGATTCCACCAAAATGACGGGCATGCTGTAGAACAACATGCACAGAGAATACACTCGTACAGACCATCCAGTTTTTCTCGCTCCTCCGGACTCTGCAGTCGCTCAATAGCTGGGGCTGGTGACGGATTCTGTAAATAAGGCTGCACTTTTTCGTACTGCGCATAGAACAGGCTCATATCAACCACGAGATCCCGGATGACCGGCAGTCCAGGCAAAGGACGCAGCACTAGCTTGTTTTTTCTGACAGCTTTAGACAACGGCGTCACGCAGGCCAGTCCATTCGTACCATTCATATTAACGCCATCGGATCCACACACACCCTCACGACACGAACGCCTATAAACAACGGTGTCATCGTCGGCCTTAATCAACTCCATCACGTCAAGAACCATCAGGTCCTTGCCTCCGGTGTCGACCTGCATATCCTGCATGTAAGGCTCTAAATCGGTCTCTGGGTTGTAGCGATAAATACTGACTTGTAACATGGTTCTCGCCTCTTAATAACTGCGTACTGTCGGTTGAAATGTCGGAACCGTTTTCGGCTCAAAGTTTACTCCACGCTTGCCCACCCGCTTATCAGCAGGGTAGTACATCGAGTGGCACAGCCAGTTTTCGTCATCACGCGAGTCAAAATCATCCCTAGCGTGTGCTCCGCGACTCTCTTTGCGCCCTTCAGCGGTAATCGCAGTCGCTTCTGCGACCTCTAAAAGGTTCTGCAACTCCAAAACCTCAATTCTAGCGGTGTTAAAGACCAGGCTCTTGTCAGCCAACCCGAGGTTTTCAATCCGCATGCGCAAATCGGCTAATTTAATAATACCTTCCTGCATCAAAGGTCCGTTGCGGAATACCCCGAAAAAGTTCTGCATCGTGTTTTGCAGTTCCTTGCGCAGATCTCCCACTTTTTCTCCAGCGGTGGAGTTGTTAAGCTTGTTCAAGCGGCACATGGCCTGCTCTAAATCAGTCTCAGACGCATCTCGCAATTCGATGCCTTCACGCAGAGATTTTTCAATAAACAAACCAGACGCTCGACCAAACACCACCAAGTCGAGTAGTGAATTGCCACCGAGACGGTTAGCGCCATGCACCGAGACGCAGGCCACTTCACCACAAGCATACAGCCCCGGAATAATGACATCTTGACCATCTTGATCGACGCTGAGGGCTTGTCCATTTACATTGGTCGGTATGCCTCCCATCATGTAATGACAGGTGGGTACGACGGGCACTGGCTCCTTTGTAGGATCCACATGTGCAAAGGTTCTGGATAGCTCACAAATACCGGGTAATCGGCTTTCGAGAACGTCCTCTCCCAAATGATCTAGCTTCAGGAAGACGTGGTCTCCATTGGGGCCACAGCCACGACCTTCTAATATCTCCTTAACCATCGAGCGCGCAACAACATCACGTCCCGCCAGGTCCTTAGAATTAGGCGCATAACGCTCCATAAAGCGTTCGCCGTCCTTGTTAATGAGATAGCCACCTTCTCCGCGACAGCCTTCCGTGACCAATGTGCCAGCCCCGGCAATTCCGGTCGGATGGAACTGCCACATCTCAATGTCCTGCACCGGAAAGCCAGCACGCAAGGCCATACCAATGCCATCACCCGTGTTGATATGGGCATTGGTGGTAGACGCATAGATGCGCCCTGCCCCGCCGGTGGCAAGCACGGTAGCTTTAGATTTCACATAGACAGTCTCACCGGTTTCTATGCAAATAGCGATGACACCGACTACGGCATCGTCTTGGTTTTTCACCAGGTCGATGGCATACCACTCGTTGAGAAACACGGTCTCATTTTTGATGTTACCTTGATACAGAGTGTGCAGCAGTGCGTGACCGGTGCGATCAGCTGCGGCACAGGTGCGCGCCGCTTGGCCGCCCTTACCGTAATCCTTTGACTGCCCACCAAAGGGCCGCTGATAAATGCGGCCCTCTTCGGTGCGAGAAAATGGCAGCCCCATGTGCTCCAATTCGTAGATCGCCTCGGGGCCGACACTGCACATATATTCGATCGCATCCTGGTCGCCAATGTAATCAGCACCTTTGACGGTATCGTACATGTGCCATCGCCAATCATCATCAGGATCTGCTGACGCGATGGCGCAGGTGATACCACCCTGCGCGGAGACGGTATGCGAGCGGGTAGGAAAAACTTTAGAAATCACCGCTGTCTTAAAGCCAGACTGGGCCATTTGCAAGGACGCACGCATACCCGCGCCGCCGCCGCCAACGATAACACTGTCAAATGAAATAGTACGAAGAGCCGCCATCTTTATAAACCCCACAAAATCTTGATGCCCCAGATAAAATATATAACCATTATGATTGCGCTTATGGTTTCTGCGAGCACCCTAAGCACTTTACCGGCTGGCCCCAACATGCGCTCGGTGAGGTAATCCGTAAATACCACCCAGAGGCCGACCCACGCATGCCCGGCCAAAGAAATTAGCGCAAGCAAACTAAACACCCGCATCCATGTCTGGGAGAACAATGCTGTCCACGCAGTGTACCCAAAACCATTGTTGACGAGCATCCAGCCTACGCAGACAAGAAAGTATGCCAATAAAATAACGGCGCTTACCCGCTGCACAAACCAATCGTACAGCCCCGAGCGACCCATTGTTGCTGTCGAAGTCACCATATCCAAGCCCCTGCCAATAAAATTAGCACTATTGAAACGGCTAAAACAATTCGAACGCCAAGTATGCCTCCTGCCATGGTTTCACCAACACCGGTATCATTGATGAGATGCTTTATTCCTGCTAGCGAGTGATAGATTAGCGCAGATACAACCACCCACAGCACTGCCTTAAAGAGCGGATGAGACAGGCTCACTGTGAGCGAATCAAAACCTGACTGACTTGAAAGGCTGACATCCAAAGCCCACAAAAGCACCCCTATGCCAGCGAACAGGAATACTCCGGAAGCACGGTGAGCAATGGATGCCCATGCGGTAATCGGGAGCCGCATGGATGCTATGTCCAAGTTTACAGGGCGTTTGTCTTTCACAATAAGCTACCGTTTGTGTGATGCCTCTAGGGCAATTAATCGGATTACCGGAGGCCAGAACTGTTGGCCTGCCAGGACCCTGATGATGCAACCAAATCGCGCGAGATTATAGGCATTTAGCAGGCGAAATACAAATCTGTTGTCATAAAAGGCCGCAAAATCAACTCTTCCTTAAGCCGCATCGATCTCCATCGATTCTGATTAACGAACCCGAATTCAACTCCAGGCTTTGCACCACAATTGCCGCGGGTACAATTGACAAAAATTTCCGAGACTTTATAGTGGTGCACCGCATTAAATGACTATCTAGGACCCTGTATGACCGACAAAAAGGCCACTTTAGAAATCGACGGAATAGACGATGCTATCGAGCTACCCATTTACGCCGGCACTTTAGGGCCTGACGTGGTTGATGTGGGTGGCCTCACAGCGAAAGGCCTCTTTACCTATGATCCCGGTTTTGTCTCCACCGCCTCTTGTGAATCCAAAATTACATTCATCGATGGCTCCAAAGGTATTCTCCTCCACCGAGGCTACCCCATCGGGCAACTAGCGGAGCAGTCCGACTATCTCGAGACATGCTACTTACTACTGTACGGTGAACTTCCTACTACGGATCAGAAAGCCCACTTTATACGCACCGTGGGCCTGCATACTATGGTCAACGAGCAGATCTGCACTTTCTTCAATGGTTTTCGCCGCGATGCCCATCCGATGGCCGTTATGTGCGGTGTGGTAGGCGCCCTCTCCGCCTTCTACCATGATTCACTGGAAATATCTGACGAACATCACCGAGAAATCGCCGCCTTTCGCTTAATTGCCAAAATGCCCACCCTGGCGGCAATGAGTTACAAGTATTCCATAGGCCAACCCTTCATGTATCCGGACAACAGCCTAAGCTACGCAGAAAACTTCCTGCATATGATGTTCGGCAACCCCTGCGAGCCAAGCAAAATAAGTCCAGTACTTGCCAGAGCAATGGATCGTATCTTTTTACTGCATGCCGACCACGAGCAAAATGCCTCTACTTCCACCGTGCGTCTCGCTGGCTCCTCGGGCGCTAACCCTTTCGCCTGCATTGCAGCAGGCATTGCTGCCCTTTGGGGACCTTCACATGGCGGAGCGAATGAAGCCGTACTCGAAATGCTGAAAGAAATCGGCGATGTGTCCAGGATTGAAGACTTTATTGCTCGTGCCAAAGATAAGGATGATCCATTCCGACTTATGGGCTTTGGTCACCGAGTGTACAAAAACTTCGACCCGCGCGCCAAAGTAATGAAGGAAGCGGCCGACGAGGTTTTAGCAGAGCTGGGTATCGAGGATGATCCGCTGTTAGAAATTGCAAAACGTCTTGAGGAGATCGCTCTCTCGGATGAGTACTTTATTGAGAGGAAGCTGTACCCCAATGTCGATTTTTACTCTGGCATCATCCTCAAGGCGATCGGCATACCCCCGAGTATGTTTACGGTAATCTTTGCGGTAGGTCGCACGGTAGGATGGATAGCCCACTGGAACGAAATGATCAGCGGCAGCTATCGCATTGGACGTCCCCGGCAGCTCTATACGGGCTATACCGAGCGCGACTTTGTTCCCACTAGCGAGCGTTAAGTAGCGCCTCAATCTAAAAGTCGTAAATTATAGGCTCTTTAGACCGTCGCCAGTGGACTACATAAGTTAATTACTGGGATTTATGACTATGTCCGATATCGTTATCAGCGGAACCGGCCTCTTCACTCCGGCAGAATCTATCAGCAATGAAGAGTTGGTGGCCTCGTTTAATGCTTACGCAGACCACTTTAACGCCGAACAGGCAGAGCAAATCGCCGCAGGCACAGTCGCGGCTATGCCGCAGTCGTCCGCGGAGTTTGTTGAGAAAGCCTCAGGAATCAAGTCTCGCTATGTGGTGAACAAAGACGGGATTATAGATCCCACACGGATGGCGCCACGCCTGCCTGAGCGCGCCAATGACGTTCAGTCGATCCAGTGTGAAATGGGCGTCGCGGCTGCCCAAGAAGCCATGCGACAGGCTGGCAAGACGGCCGCTGACATCGATTCCGTAATAGTTGCCGCATCAAACATGCAGCGGCCCTACCCCGCCATCTCGGTCGAAATCCAAGACGCGCTGGGCATAAAGGGATACGGTTTTGACATGAACGTGGCCTGCTCTTCTGCCACCTTCGGTATTCAGCAAGCACGAGACTCGGTCAAAGCCGGCAGCGCGCGGTGCGTGTTAATCATCAACCCAGAAATTTGCAGTGGTCACCTGAACTTTCTTGATCGTGACTCGCATTTTATTTTCGGTGACGTGTGTACCGCCATCATCGTTGAGAGCGCAACTACTGCAAACAGCAATGAGCAATACCGCATCGTAGACAGCAAGTTGCAAACCATTTTCTCCAACAATATCCGCAATAATTTTGGCTTCCTCAATAGGGGCGACGAGTCCGGAACGGGCGCACCAGACAAATTATTCGTGCAGGAAGGCCGTAAAGTATTCAAAGAGGTTTGTCCGGCAGTCGCAGCGCAAATATCAGATCAGTTGGGGTCACTAGGCATTTCACCCGATCAGCTCAAGCGACTGTGGCTCCATCAGGCAAACCTCAGCATGAACCAACTAATCTCCAAACGCGTTCTCGGGAGAGATGCCAGCGCCGATGAAGCGCCGATTATTCTCGATGAATATGCCAACACCAGCTCCGCCGGCTCGATCATTGCGTTCCATAAGCATCGCGCCGATTTGACCAGCGGGGACTTGGGAGTGCTGTGCTCTTTTGGCGCCGGCTACAGCATCGGCAGCCTAATACTAAAGAAAGTATAACTAGCTTCTAATAGTGTATTACTAGCCAGTACCCCGCTTCGTTGAGGTGCCAATAGCCGCACCCTCGGATACCGCCTTAACTATCCATCGTTACCGACAAGAACTCTCAACGCGATTAACAACGCTTCATTATCTTCATCGGTGCCTATCGTGATGCGAAGGTGGTTGTCGATTCGTGGCTTGTCGAAATACCGCACCAGTATGCCCTGATCCCTTAAGCTCGAAAATAATTCTCTGGCGCTATATCGCGAGTGAGATGCCAAGATAAAATTGGCGCCTGAAGGCAATACATCAAATCCCAGTAGCCCCATTGCAGAGCACAACGTTTTACGCGTATTGATCACACGCATGCAGCTGTCGCGGAAATAGTCCTCATCCTCTATCGATGCCAATGCGGCCCGTTGAGCTATGACGTCCAATGGATAGGAGTTGAACGAATTTTTAACACGCCCAAGTGCCTCAATCAGTGTCTTACTGCCCAGAGCGAACCCGACTCGCAGGCCTGCTAATGCGCGGGATTTAGAGAGCGTCTGCACCACTAAAAGGTTGTCATATTCATCGATCAGGTGTGTCGCGGACTGACCGCCAAAATCAATGTAAGCTTCATCTATTACCACTACCGACTCCGCACTCCTTTGCAACAGAGCGCGAATTGAATCCAGGCTCATCAGCATGCCGGTGGGCGCATTCGGGTTAGGCATAATGATGCCGCCATTTTTCACAGGATAGGCAGCAGTATCAATACTGAAATCTCCACCTAGAGGAACGGTGCGGTAGGTAATATCAAACATTGCAGACCACACCGGGTAAAAGCTATAGCTAACATCAGGAAAATACAGCGGCAACCTGTGCTTGAGCAATGCCATGAAAGCGAGGGCAAGAACCTCATCCGACCCATTGCCAACAAAGACCTGTTCTGTCTGCAAACCACAACGAGCCGCTATCGCTTGCCTAAGAACAACGGACTCGGGATCTGGGTAAAGCCGTAACGCGTCAGAGCTGACTGCATTAATAGCCTCCATTACGCGAGGGGATGGGGGATAAGGACTTTCGTTAGTGTTGAGCTTGACCAACTTATCGAGCAGGGGTTGTTCGCCGGGCACATAAGGCGTCAGCGTATTGACCACATCACTCCAGTAACGACTCACGATATGCCCTGACCTTGCACTGAGTCGTGCTTGCCGGCCGACCTGTGCGACAAGCCCGAACTAATAACGAGCTTCATTAATAATGGCGTCCCCTAGGGGGTTCGAACCCCTGTTACCGCCGTGAAAGGGCAGTGTCCTGGACCACTAGACGAAGGGGACGCGGCGACTTCTTGCGTTCGCTAAAACGCGGGGCTATTGTACCCAAGCGAACCTGTGATGCAAGTTTCGCGGCATGGTGTTAAGACACAAAATTGAATGGTCACGCCAGTAGTCGCAAGTTATCCATACAATCGTGTGCTAGTACTGATAACCCGTGTCCAGTTGTATTCGATCATAGCTCGCATCACCACCCAATTTAATGCCAGTAGTATTGTTGAAAAAATAGGTAGTGCCCACATACCACTTGGCATCGACAGCGTATTTTGCCGAGAAGGTGCTGCCCTTCACATCGGTGCCACCTCCGGCGAAATCAGAGTTCGTAATCAGCCCCAAGGTTGCGTTCGCGTCAAGACTCTCGTATTGATACTGAACCTGCCAATCCCCCTTTTCCTTGATATTACCCAGCAGCACGCCTGCCAGATAACCGGTGTCCAATTCGTCGACATCACTATTTTTGACATAATCCACAAATACACTCAACGGCAGATCAAATGCGGTCAAGCCTACCGCTATGGAACCATTATAGAGCTTATAGTCGTACGCATAGACCTCAACCCCATTTTCAACGACAGAAGAGTTGCCGAAAAACACATCGTCGTAGATAGGGCCATAGCCTTTTACGGGTATATCAATATAGCCTGCAGCAGCCGTCAGCGTGGCGCCTTCAAAGAGCTGAAGATTAGCACCAATCTGGGCAACGAATAGGCCGGACTCACTCTTCGCACTATCGCTCTCGATAAAGTCATACACCGCATTCGCGAAGAACCTGCCATTTGACCAACCCACTGCCAGGCCCTCTTGACGAAAGTCTCCATCAAAAATTAACTGACTTTTTGCAGGCCTATAGTAGGGATTGGCGAAAATTCCGGCGGTGACATAGCTACTCTCAATTGGTCTCCAGGTAGCGTAAGCCAAATCAAGATTAATCTCTTTGCTGGTGCTGCCATCACCCAGCGTCTGGTTGCTTGACACGGGATCTTCAGACCCGGTGGCGAGACCAAACCCCACCACTGTGGTGTCGCTAATTTTAGCCACCAGAGCCGGACGAGCCCGGATGCGCCAGCGCTCGCGGCCATCTTTACCCTCTTCATCGACCGACTCATATCGGAAGCGGTAATCGCCTTTCCACCTGATTTTCTCCGACCAGGACATGTCACGGGTCTTGCGCTGCAGCGAGCCTATCTCAGCATTAGTGACGGCAAGGTCTTCCATTATGACAGTAGTCTTACGCGTCGCCCGCAACTGCTGATTCTCAATTTCAAGTGCATCCACACGCTCACTCATGGCTTCAAATTGAGCCTTAAACTGCTCCCATTCAGCTTGAGGTACTTGGGCACTAGCGCCCGTAACCCCAATAATGGCAAAACCTGACACTGCAAAAATCGACTTTTTCATCCTCATCTCTCCTAAATAGACAGCTGACACACGCAGCTATCAATAGACTGCGGAGACAAGATTATTCAATAAAGATGACAGCTTTATGCCGGAAAATGAGGATTTTATACCCCTCCATCACAAAAGAACAGATTAGAAACGCGCCGAAAAAACGCAAAATGCGCACCGAGCATTTTTATGGCGCGTCGGGACTCTTCAGTTGTCGTACGGCAGCACCACATAAGGCATCATCAGTGGGATTATTCGGCATAGGAAAGGTGATGCGCTGGGCAAGACCTCCAAAGCGTTCACGGAATATCTGTGCGATCTCACTGTAGGTTCCGCGAGGCACAAACTTACTCAGCATATCGTCGGTAATGATATTGGGCATTTCCTGCCAGTTGCCCTGTCGAGTCATGTCCAAGAGTCGCTGACCCTTGTCCTGCCAACCAAACAACTCCAGGCTAGGCCAGTAGGCGGGCGTAGAATACAAAAATCCGAGTAAATTGCGCATCTTTTCCCATTCAGCCGCCACCTGCTGCTCGTCCTTTCCAGTGGCCGTCAGAGGTCCAAGGACAAATTTAAAACCTTCAGCAGAGCGTTGCGCGCGATCAAAGCCGGCCTGCAGTCGTGGCAGACAAACCTCACTGATATATTCAGGCGGTGTATTCGTCGGGTGAGTGATCATGCCATCCGCAATGCGACCTACCATGGTAGTCATCGCCGGACCCACCGCGCCACACAAAATCGGAATATCAGGGTGCTCGATGGGTCCCGGATTGAAAAAAGGTTGTAATTTTGTCAGCGTATAATGATTGCCCTCAAAGGCTAGGCGTTCGCCGGTCTGAAAGCTGTGAAAAATCGCCTTCATCGCCTGCACATACTCGCGCATCTGAGGCACTGGAGAGTCCCAGCGTGCAGAATAACGCTTTTCAATATTCGCTTGAATCTGAGTACCTAAACCCACTTCAAACCTTCCGGCTGACATCTTTTGTAAATCCCATGCAGCAATCGCAGAAATCATCGGGCTACGGGCAAACGCCACGAGCACGGCTGTACTGACGGTCAGTTTCGACGTCGCATTGAGCGCCATGGCCGCAAGCAGCAGCCCATCGTGAACAGCATCTGGAACCTGCAGACCATCAAACCCCATGGCTTCAGCACGCGCAGCATGCTGCCCGATCTCCGCTGGACCCATGTCCTCGGGTGTGGAAGCAAACACTTCAAACGTCACTAAGCACTCCTATTTCCAACTGTTCAACAGGCTACAATTTAAGACATAGAAACGCCGATGGATCAAACGGATATTCTCTAAAACGACGAAATACCAACATGTCATACCCAAATCGCAAACTATGAAGGTTTCCAACCCACCCGTTGGCAAACTGTGCGTGCCAGAGCGCAGCTATCGAGCTATCCTTGTGGCTGTTGATAAAACAATAAAACGCGCTGATACCAGGTAGCTAATCTCTGTGTGGCGATGCGCAACAATTAACAGAATGGGAAAGGACACAGCCTACAAATGTATTTTGACTTCGATTATTATTGGCGCGTTTTACGCCACGTCTGGACGCTTAACGAATGGCCCGGCCGCAAGGGCATGCTTGTCCGTTTACTTGTCCTTGTGCCCCTTAGCACAATATTCCACACATTATGTTTTGTTCTAGACTACCTTTTCTTCCCTCGCCTATGGTGGCAACAAGTGCAGCAGCCGATTTTTATCGTCGGCCATGCGCGCAGCGGATCTACACTAACACATCGCATGCTCGCCTCTGACGGAGAATCCTTCAGTTATTTTCTGTACTGGGAGACATTTTTCCCATCGCTATTACAAAAGAAAATTATTCGGGCACTAGGCTGGGTAGATCAACATGTGTTTGGTGGCCCTATTAAAAGGAGACTCGAAGTCTGGGACGAAAAAATGTTTGGTCAGTATCGGCACATCCACGATATGAGTCTGTGGAATTCTGAGGAAGACCAGTTTGTTATGCGCGCAGCGTTCGTCACCCAGCAATGGGCAGTTGACGTGCCTCTAATGGAGGTGATCGACCTGTTCCATGTTGACCAGATGCCTGACAAAAAAAAGCGTCGCTGGATGCATCACTACCGCGAATGCGTCAAGCGCCAACTGTTACTCAACGGCGGCAATCGCGTTCATTTAAGCAAAAATCCTGTCATGAGTGGATGGATCGAGTCACTAATAGAAACGTTTCCAGATGCACGTATTGCCGTAGTGATGCGCGATCCGACTCAATGCATCCCCAGCGTGCTCAAATTAATGGAGGTTAGCTGGGTCGGCAAAGGGTGGCGACAAGAGGACTTCGAAGGGTCTTTACGCATGTTGACAAACATCTCCTTTGATACTTTTCATCGCCCTCGTGAGGTCCTTGCGCGACACCCAGGCACGCCACAAATCGTTGTCGACTATCGAGAACTTACAGCGCAGCCTAGAGCAGCCATAACAGAGCTCTATCGTGTCTTCGGCATACCGCTATCTGCCACGTTTGACGCACACTTATTAGCTCAGGAAGACAAAGAGCGCAGCCACAGCACTCGCTTCGAATACAGCATCGACGACTACGAGTTGTCGCGCGAACGTATCGAAACCGAGCTGTCGGATTTTTTTGATGAGTATCACTGGGCGCAGGAGTCGCAAGCATGAAGTTATTAGTGGGAAAGACAGCTTTGGTCACCGGGGCAAGCAGAGGAATTGGTCTGGCAATCGCACGTCGATTTGCCGCGGAGGGTGCCTCGGTTGTGCTGTGTGCTTCTCGCCTTGGCACACACGGAAAGCTCCAGGGCACGCTGGAGGAGGCAGTAGCGCTTATCAAAGCACAGCAGGGACAAGCGGCCGCAGTCGCATGTGACCTCAGCGATGCTGACGCAAGAGCAGACCTGCTAGCAAGGGCTAACCAATACTTCGGTCCAATCGATATTTTAGTCAACAATGCTGCCGCTGCAGATATGATTTTGCCCAGTGCCGTCACAACCGCGCAGCGCAATTTTATGTACGACCTCAATGTCAACGTTCCAATAGAACTGGCTCAGCAGGCGATGCCGAGCATGCGTGAACGAGGCGCTGGCTGGATTCTCAACATCAGCTCCCGCAGCTGTGAACAACCGATAGTACCCTACCGTGACTCGGCTATTGCAGCTCACGTTATTTCAGCTTACGGAGCAACCAAGGCCGCGCTCAATCGATACTCCAGCGGTCTGGCTCATGAGGTGGCAGAGCACGGCATTTATGTCAATACGCTGGCCCCGGAAAACATCGTTCTCACTTCCGCCGCAGAATATGTGCGCGATATCGCCAGACGCAATCCAGACATGGCTGAGCCGGTGGAGATGATGGCGGAGGCTGCGCTGGCCTTGTGCCATGGCTCGACTGTCGGGCAAGTGTGCTACAGCAGACGATTGGTGCACAGCATGGGTCTTTCGGTTAAATCATTGGATGGCAAAACCCTGCTAGGCAATGCTCTTCTGCCCGCCGACCTCGATGCAAGCGCATAATCAATCAATATGTGCTCAAGGAAACTAACGCAATGAATACTAAATCAGGTGACGCAAAACAAGCTTTGCGTGCGGCATGGGATGAGATGATCCAGGTGCTCGAACATGCACGCGATGCGATCGACCAGCCCGATCTGATGCCGGCACCGGACAATGATCGTAATTTGGCTGAGGGTTACCGCTATTTGATGGGCTTTGTCCATGCGGCGGCAGAGCGCGCATTCCATGATGATCCGCAACGGCCTCAGTTTCGCAACGCTCTGAGTGTGATTACGCGGGCTACCATCGACAACGCCGATGCCATTTATTTTTACACACCAATAGACGGGCGCCAACACTACCTTATTCGAGGTAATGCCGGGGATAGCGGTCATTGGCGTGGAGAAGCCGCTGTTTCTAGCCGACCGAAGGCGCCTCATTACCTTATCTTCGAGGCTAGCTCTGGGTGCCTCGCAGGCGACTCTGGCGATTTATTGGAATTACGTCCCGGCATGAAAACCCAGACAGGAAGGTTGGACTCCTCGCTTATTCAGGTAAACTCCGACGGCAGCTTCGACATCTTATTGGCACCCGAGCGGCCCGCTGACTATAGCGGAAACTTTATCTCCACGTTAAAGGTTGTCAATAAAGCGCATCCGACCGACCCCGCTATCCAACCAGAGCGATATGCCACTTATGTCAGCGGCAGACAGTTATTCAACGACTGGGAACGCGAAGAAGCTATTCATTTGGAGATTACGCAGCTCGGAAATGAAGGCAGTCATGCGCCCGCCTATTCGCCAGAACGCGCCGCACAGGAAATTCGACATTTTGGAGAGATTGTGCGAAATCAGATGGTCTTCTGGAATGCCTTCTGGACTATTCCTATGGGCACCTATGGTGAGCGCCCGGGCACAATTCCGGGAATAGGTTTTAAACGCAACGCCTTCAACCAGATCAACGCCGCCTCGGGCGCTACCGGGGGCGGCATGAGCACTAACTTATATGCTGGAGGGATCTTTGAACTCGAATCTGACGAGGCTCTGATTATAGAAAATAGGATACAACTCCAGCCACATTATGTCGGCTTCCAACTGGGAAACCTGTGGGGCGAGTCTATAGAATACGCAAACCAAATCGGAAGCCTCAACGGACACCAGATGAGTGTTGACCCAGATGGCGTCATCCGACTTGTGGTGGCGCATAACGACCCAGGTATCCCCAACTGGCTAGACACCAGCGGCCATCGTGAGGGCTTTATGGCACCGCGCTGGGCCTATAGTGAAACGCCAGACCCAGAACAGTGGCCGAGCATTACACTCAAAAAGGTACCTTTTAAAGACATTCGCGCTCATCTGCCTGTGTCAACGGCTGTTGTCACCCAAGAACAACGTAAAGAACAAATAACGATACGGCAGCGCCACGTTCAAAGGCGTTTCCGGGCCTTCTGACCGCGGCGCTCGAAAAGCCGCTGCTGTGATCGAGTAGCTGACGGCGAGAGAGTTCCAGACCAATGCCGTCGGATAACACCCGGTCCAAAACCACTAATGACGGACGCTGATCAACAATCGGCTGGCAGGCTTGCTGTATGTCTATGGCTTTGATATAGCCGAAGTCCGCAGCTTCCAGAACCAGTCGCAACATATCCCTGATGGCTCATTAATGATCAACAATGAACGGCGTCGGCATGCTCTTAAGCTTAAATACTCTCTCAACAGTAGGCGCAATTGGGTGGTGGAATTATGACAGCTTGTGGCATCTGCGAAAAAACACAAATGAGGCGGGCTGAAGCAGTCGGCTATTCACGCGCTCAAGGCGTCCTATCGTAGGCTGGCGTTAATATTCACCAACATTTTATTGCCGGGGCACAAATCGGCCTCATCCAACTGGTTTAACGGCCTCTGGGATGTTTCTAGCACTTCATGCAGATCGCGGGAATCCTCATTAATATAGATGAGGCCGGTTAGAATGCTTCCCGAATCGCGATGATCTTCCAGAGCGGCAACCGCCGAACGCCGATCAAACGGATTGAGTGACTCGTCGGCTTTATAAAGACGCAGCGAGGACCCATCGTGCAGAGTCACGTCGTGACTGGAACCTGGCTGGTAATGGGCCGTAATTTCTTTGTGCATGGGAACAAAATCAATGGTTCCAGTCGCCTCTGAATGCTCACGCACAAACTCGTAGCTTTTAGTGGACTGCGGATTATTATTAAATGTGACGCAGGGTGAGATTACGTCGATAATGGCAAAGCCTCGATGTGACATGGCGGCCTTAATTAATGGCAACAGCTGCTCCTTGTCGCCAGAAAAACTACGCGCAACAAAAGTCGCGCCCATTTGCAGAGCGGTACCGCACAAATCAATAGCACTGTAAATATTAGGGTCACCCTTTTTGCTAGCAGAACCTCTATCGGCCGTCGCTGAATCCTGCCCCTTGGTTAGGCCGTAGCACCCATTGTTCATCACAATATAGACCATATTAAGATTACGCCTCGCCACGTGCGCGAACTGTCCCATACCGATCGATGCTGTATCACCATCTCCGGACACACCCAGATAAATGAGGTCTCTGTTAGCCAAAGCTGCGCCGGTTACCACCGATGGCATGCGGCCGTGGACTGAGTTAAAGCCATGTGATTTCCCCAGGAAGTATGCCGGCGTCTTGGACGAGCATCCGATACCCGAAAGCTTTGCTATTTTGTGTGGTTCAATGGACAGCTCATGACAGGCCCTTACAATCGATCCGCTAATAGAATCATGCCCACAGCCAGCACAGAGGGTGGAGATAGTTCCCTCATAATCTGCTTTGGTATAGCCTAAATCATTCAGCGGTAAATCTGGATGACGAAATTTCGGCACCTGATAACTCATAAAGACTCTCCCGCGCGAACCCACGTAATATTACGATGTAAAGGCAAAACGTTGTCGCCCTTGAGGTGCTTCTTGATCTGCTTGCCTATATTGCGCGCACTAATCGGCGTGCCATCAAAACACAGCACGGACTTCAACTTATCAGGCCCAAACTCGAATTCAGCCATCAGTAATGTACGTAACTGTGCGTCACGATTCTGCTCAACCACGAAAACTTCCCTGTGCCGCTCAATGTACTCTTGGACTTCATGGTTGAACGGAAAGGCTCTAACCCTCATCGCGTTCAGGTAAATCCCTTCAGAGGCTAAATTATCCAGCGCTTCAAGGCTGGCCTCTTCACTGGTGCCAAAATACAGCACAGCGGTTTCGGTTTGCCTGCCGCACTCGACCGTAATCGGTGCCGGGACATGCTCATTAATCGTGTCCCACTTGCGCAACAGGCGTAACATGTTCGCTTCGTACTCTTCGCCCTTTTCCGTATAGACAGCGTACTCATTGCGAGATGTGCCTCGGGTAAAGAAGGCTCCTTTCGTTGGGTGAGTCCCGGGATACGTACGATAACAAATGGCATCTCCATCAACGTCTAGATAGCGACCAAACTCCATACCCTCTTCCAGCTGTTGTGCCGTCATAACTTTGCCACGATCGTATTTTCTCGCATCATCCCAGGCCAGAGGCTCTGACATATTATCGTTCATGCCAAGGTCCAGATCCGTCATCAGGATGATGGGCGTTTGCAGTCTTTCCGCCAAATCAAACGACAAGGCACCAAAGTCAAAACACTCCTTGGGCGTCGAAGGAAATAATAGAACCTGCTTTGTGTCACCGTGCGAAGCATAGGCGCATGCCAAAATATCTGATTGCTGTGTTCGTGTTGGCATTCCAGTAGAGGGACCCGCCCGCTGAACATTAAATAAAACGGTAGGTATCTCGGCAAAATAGGCTAAGCCCAGAAACTCGCCCATCAGCGAGATGCCTGGACCTGACGTTGCGGTGAAAGAACGCGCGCCATTCCAACTCGCCCCAATGACCATGCCAATAGCGGACAACTCGTCCTCAGCCTGCACGATCGCATAATTGCATCTACCCGTCCCTGCATCAATCCTCACACGCTTAGCATATTTTTCAAACGCATCGACAACAGAAGTAGACGGGGTTATCGGATACCAAGCCGCCACTGTTGCGCCACCATACAGTGCGCCGAGACCCAACGCTGTGTTGCCATCTAAAAGTATTTTGTCTCCCACCTTGTCGCTCTTTTCCACGCGAATACTAAGTGGGCACTCTACGTTAGCCTGAGCGTAATGGTATCCCAGCTCCAAAGCATGAATATTGGGCAGCACTAAGTTTTTCTTCCCTTTGAACTGATCCTCTAAAAGACCCGTTAGCACTTTAAAGTCAATATCAAGCAACGCAGCCAGTGCGCCGACATAAATAACATTCTTGAACAACTGTCGCTGCCGAGGATCCTCATAGTTTTCATTGCAAAGGCGGCTAAGAGGCAGTCCGACTATAGTGATATCATCGCGCCATAGACGCAGATCAAGCGGCTTGGTGTCGTCGTAGACGAAATAACCGCCGGGTAACACTTCCCGAATATCGTCCGCCATGCTCTGCGGGTTCACAGAAAGTGCAATATCAATGCCGCCTCTGCGACCAAGATAGCCTTTATCGTTGACCCGAACCTCGTACCATGTGGGCAGGCCCTGAATATTTGAGGGAAAGATATTTTTGGGAGACACGGGTATGCCCATACGAAATAGGGCCTTAGCAAACAGATTATTGGCGCTGGCCGACCCTGTACCGTTAACATTAGCAAACTTGATTACGAAGTCATTGACCGACTCAATAGGCTTCATTGTTACTGGCCCGCCTGACTGACATTATAGAGAAACTTTTGCATATCCCAGGCCGTTGTTGGGCAGCGTTCCGCGCACAGGCCACAGTGCAGACAAACGTTCTCATCCTTCACCATCACCCGCATAGTCGGCAAATCTGCTGATATATACAGATCCTGTGTCAGCTCAGGGGCCGGCGCTTCGAGACGACCACGCAAGTCGTCTTCTGAACCATTGGTCGTAAAGCTAATGCAATCGGTTGGGCAGATATCGATACAGGCGTCGCACTCAATGCAACGCAACTCATCAAACACGGTCTGCACATCGCAGTTCAAACAACGCTCTGCTTCCTTAAACCCCGTGCTAATGTCAAACCCCAGTTCGACCTCGACTTTTCGGTCTTTCAGCGTTTTCTGCAAAGGCGCTAGCGGCACAATATAACGCGGGTCGTTTTCGACAGCATTGTCGTAGCTCCACTCGTGCACACCCATTTTCTGGCTGGCCAAGGTGACATGGGGAGGCGGCCTTTGGGCCACATCTTCACCTCGACAAAACAAATCAATACTGACCGCAGCCTGATGCCCATGCGCAACAGCAGTAATAATATTTTCTGGCCCAAAGGCGGAGTCGCCACCAAAGAATACCGTTTTATTCGTGGACTGAAACGTCGTCTTGTCTACCAACGGCATGTCCCATTTGTCAAACTCGATGCCGAGATCACGCTCTATCCACGGAAAGGAATTTTCCTGTCCGATAGCCATCAGCACGTCATCCGCTTCCATGAAGACGAGACCATCCTGAATTGGAATCAATGTGCGATTGCCCTCTTCGTCGTACTTCGCCTCAACCTTCTCAAAGTTCATACCCTTGAGTTTACCTTCCTCAACCACGAACTCTCGAGGCACATGGTTGTTGTAAATAGGAATGCCCTCATGCGCTGCATCAGCTTTTTCCCACGGAGACGCTTTCATATCTTCGAACGGGCTACGGACTACCACCCGCACATCCTCTCCACCCATCCGCCGAGACGTCCTGCAGCAGTCCATTGCCGTATTACCGCCACCAAGAACCAACACCCGCTTACCAATACTGCGCGTGTGCTCGAATGCCACGCTGGACAACCAATCAATGCCCAGATAGACATTTGCCATGGCATCCTCGAGACCCGGCAAGTTGAGTCCTTTGCCCCGTGGAGCACCTGTGCCCACAAATACCGCGTCATAACTCTTACTCAATATTTCCTTGAGGCTGTCCACTTCAACATTAAATGTTGTGGTGACACCCATATTGAGGATGTAGTTTACTTCCTCGTCCAACACATCTACTGGTAGACGAAAAGTCGGAATCTGACTGCGCATCATCCCGCCACCGGCAAACTGGTTATCATATATATCGATGCTATATCCAAGCGGCGCAAGATCGCGAGCCACCGTGAGTGATGCAGGACCGGCACCAATAAGTGCAATGCGCTTACCGTTTTTCTTGCGGGGGATAGTAGGTAACCGATCAGTAATATCGTCCTTGTTATCGGCCGCCACACGTTTCAAGCGACAGATTGCTACGGGTTCTTCCTCCACGCGGACACGGCGACAAGCGGGCTCGCAGGGGCGATCACAGGTGCGCCCCAAAATCCCGGGAAACACATTAGAACGCCAATTGACCATGTAAGCATCGGTGTACCGCTCTGCAGCGATCAAACGGATGTACTCCGGCACTGGGGTATGGGCCGGGCAGGCATGCTGGCAATCCACAACCTTGTGAAAATATTCAGGGTTCTTGATATCAGTTGGTTTCACAGGCGCTGCTCATTATTAGTATAGTGGTTGGGACTTGTGGGGCATGTATCGAACACAGCCCCGCTGCAAAGCCTATGAGAGTGTGGCACATATAAAGTGGTTTTTCATTAACGCAACGTTCAAAATAATGTTATTTTTCCGACACTTAGGTGTTATTTTTGCGATCGGTTTTTTATCTTAAACTAGTTTTTCATGTGATCTTCTAAAACCAGCCGAACCAGCCGCCACTGCGCTGCAGCTCCTCTTCACACCCAAGCAACTGTGTTTGGTATGTGCTCGCTTTGGCACTGACTTTCGTCGCTACATTCATCAACCATTGCTTTTTAAGGTAGGTCCCACGGCTGTAGCCACCATGTCCCTCGTGATACGCCAAATACAGTGCATAGGTGTTGGTCAGCGATATCCCATTCCGCTGCAAAGACTTTCGGTTATACCAGCCTATAAAATCGATAGCATCAGAAAAATCGTCGCGGTCCGCGCCAAATCGCCCAGCGTCGCGCTCATAGTCGTCCCACGTTGTCGTTTTTGCCTGACTATAGCCGTAAGCGGTGGATGGCCGAAACCAAGGTATAAACCCTAAAATTTTCCTGCGCGGGGGCTGCGCATCATGTTGAAATTTTGATTCCTGATACATAATCGCCATCATCACAGGAATAGGGCTACCCCACTCGTCCCTCGAGTCCGCAGCGTCGTCGTACCAGTCATCTTTTTCGCGAAAGATCGCGCAGACATTATTGACGTCTCGAGGAGGACTAGTGGAACAGGCGCTCACCGCCGCCAGCACCGCAACTAACACAAAACATCGCCCTACGCTGTTCAAAGCTGAATCCCCTGAGCCACAAGCAGCGCGAGCAGGGATTCCTCGTCGACAACGTCTATGCCCAACGCTTCCGCTTTCGCTAATTTCGAACCTGCGCCCGGCCCTGCAACAACGCACGTCGTTTTAACGGACACGGTGCCAGCAACCTTTGCGCCCAGCGTCTGCAAATAGGCTTTAGCATCGTCGCGCCCCAGCGTCTCCAACTTCCCAGTGACAACCCAGGTTTGACCGGCCAGTGGCTGATCCCGCTCAGGCGCGCACTCAATGTCAGGCCAGCCCACTCCGGCATCACATAACGATCTGACCATTTCTAAACTGGATAGCGAGTCGAAAAACTGGCGCAGGTGGTCAGCAACAATCGGGCCAACATCATCGACGTCAAGAAGTTGTCGCTCCGACGAGGCCAAAAGTGCCGGCCAGCTTCCGAAATGACGCGCCAAACTCAGGGCAGTCGCCTCTCCCACCTCACGAATCCCCAGCGCAAAAATAAACCGCGGCAACGTAGTCCGTTTACTGTCCTGCAGTGCCGCCAAAATATTGTCCGCTGACTTTTCCCCCATACGATCCAGCTTCAGTAAACGCTCCTTAGACAGCGTGTAGAGTTCAGCAACATTGCTCACTAAACCTTCATCTACCAGCTGCTCAACAAGTTTGTCACCAAGTCCTTCGACATTTAACGCCCGGCGCGACGCAAAATGTTTTATGGCGGCTTTCTGTTGCGCGGCACAGATCAGGCCGCCCATACAACGCAGAGCAGCTTCACCCTCCTCACGTTCCACTGCAGATTGACAAACGGGACAATGCTCTGGAAAAATCACACGCCGAAAATGGGGCAAACGATACTCGATCACTACAGAAACCACCTGCGGGATGACATCGCCGGCCCGGCGTACTATCACGGTATCTCCTATCCTCACATCGAGACGATCAACTTCATCGCGATTGTGCAAAGTGGCATTACTGACGGTAACACCACCGACAAATACCGGCTCCAATCTCGCCACCGGCGTAATCACTCCAGTACGCCCCACCTGAAACTCAACATCCAGCAACCGAGTCACCTCCTCCTGTGCCGGAAACTTTCGCGCGATGGCCCACCGGGGTGCACGTGAGACAAAACCCAATTGTTCCTGCAGCTGAAATTCATTTACTTTGAATACAATCCCATCGATATCGTAAGGGAGACTGTCTCGCCGCGCAGACAGCGACTCATAATAATCGTTGCAGGCCTCAATACCCTGCACCACAGCGGACTCTGAGTTAATCCTAAACCCCCAATCCTGCAGACGCTCTAACACTCGAGCTTGCTGGTCCGGCAGGCTACCGCCTTTTACCAACCCAACACTGTAGCAACACATCTCGAGCGGACGCTCTGCGGTAATGCGCGGATCCAGCTGCCGAAGACTGCCAGCAGCAGCATTGCGCGGATTTACGAAGGTCTTTTCGCCACGCTCGCGCGCTCGATTATTGAGTCGTTCGAAGCCCGCTTTGGGCATGTAAATTTCGCCACGCACTTCAAGCATTTCAGGGTAACCCTTCCCACGTAAACTTAAAGGAATGGAACGAATGGTACGGACATTCTGCGTAATATCTTCACCGGTTGCGCCATCACCACGAGTTGCACCGCGCTGCAACACACCTCCACGATAGAGCAGACTAACGGCTATTCCATCGAGTTTCGGCTCACACGCAAATTCCAGAGGCCCGGTAACGTCTGCGAGTCGATCCAGTGATCGCCGATTAAAATCCTGCATATCCTGATCATTGAAGGCATTGTCCAAAGACAACATAGGGACATCGTGTGTCACCTGTCCGAACTGAGCTAGGGGTTGCCCACCCACCCGCTGGGAGGGGGAGTCGGGGCGCAACCAGTGCGGGTTCTGTGTCTCTAACTCGACCAGGCGTTGCATCGAGCGGTCATACTCAGCGTCAGGCACCGTAGGATGATCCAAGACGTAGTACTGGTGATTCCAGCTATCAATTTTTCCTAGCAGAGATTCGAGTTCCTGCAAGAGATCCGCAACTGGCATAATAGAAGTTAGTCAGCCTTGGCCAGCAAGCGCAGCTCCAGATCACGAATTTTTTGTCTACTATGCTCCATCGTCTGCTTGCTTATGACACTGCGAGATTCGTCGAGAACATCAGCATCAAGATTGCGTGCGACTGTTTTAGCGGTCTCTAGCATATAATCAAAGGCCTGCATCATATCGTCCGGCCCCGGCAGAGTGAGGAAGAACACCAGACCGGGCGTCGCCATATCGGCCATATTATCAATATCAAACACGCCAGGCTGCATCATGTTAGTCACGCTGAACTGAACCGCGCCACGCCCAGCCTCAAGTTCATGACGATGGAAGAAACCCATGTCGCCGAAGCGCAGATCGCAAGCCAGTAAGATATGTAATATATCGCCGCCATGAAAGCCCTGCTTATTTCGGGCCACCACGTTGAACATAAATACTTCCGGTTGTTCCTGACTGACAAGTCTGCGCGGAGCAGGCTCCGACTTAACACTCTCTGACGCACTCTCCGACGCACTCTCTGTCGACCCTAATCCGTCTAGCCAGTCGATATCTTCGATGTCACCGTCGGGAGCCACAGACGTTATTCCGGCAACCAGTTCATCACGTTCTGCGGGGGCCTCATCCGACGCGACCCCATAACCCGTGGCGCGCAGTATATCACCCCTGTCTACAACTCTGGCGCCACCATTTGGCAGCTCGCCGAACATTGAAAAATCCTGCTCCGGCGCAACCGGCAACTCTTCACTGTCGACCAGCTTCATTTTGACCTCGGCGGCCCTATCACGGCGAATCCGCCGCCAAGCATCTAACAATACAGCCGCTATCAGCAGAACACCAATAACCACCATCCAGTCACGTATTGTTAAATCCATCGCTCCCATTTCCGCTCTATTGCTCTACCTAATCAACTGGCCGCTAAGGCCGCTGCTGCTTCCACGTCAACCGACACCAACCTAGAAACCCCTGGCTCATGCATCGTCACACCCATCAATTGATCGGCAAACTCCATAGAAATTTTATTGTGAGTAATAAAGATGAATTGCACCTTCTCCGACATCTCTTTTACCAGACGAGCATAGCGTCCGGTATTGGCATCATCCAGCGGCGCATCGACCTCGTCCAGAATACAAAAAGGTGCGGGATTCAGTTGAAAAATTGAAAACACCAATGCAATGGCGGTCAATGCTTTCTCTCCGCCGGACAACAGATGGATGGTCGCATTCTTTTTGCCCGGCGGTCTTGCCATAATAGAGATTCCGGTATCGAGCAAATCATCACCTGTCATTTCCAGGTAGGCACTGCCCCCACCGAAAACTCGCGGAAATAATTCCTGCAGTCCAGTGTTCACTTTCTCAAAAGTCTCGCGGAAGCGGTTGCGCGTTTCCTTGTCAATTTTACGAATCGCGGACTCCAAAGTATCCAGTGCAGACATCAGATCTTCGTTTTGAGCATCCAGATAGCTTTTGCGTTCCGACTGTAAGTTATATTCATCAATAGCGGCGAGATTGATAGGGCCCAGACGAACGATACGATTCGCCACGCGTTCTAAAGAGCGCTGCCATTCGGGCTCATTGGCGCCGTCGGGCATAGTGCTTAACACCTCTTCAATGTCGTGCTTACCCTCTATCAACTGCTTATTAATGCTGTTGCGCTCGACCTGCAATGTCTGGCTCGCTATGCGCTGTCGCTCCAGGTCACCGCGCACTGTTTCTGCACGCTGCTCAATGGCCGCACGCTGCTGCTCCGCCTGTCGCAACTGGTGTTCCATTTCTGCAACCAGCTGTCGCGCAGCAGTCAACTCAGCCTCCGCTAGTAGCCTTAGCTCCAATTGCTGCTCAAGATCAGCACGCAAAGTTTCTAGTGGGCTGTCATTCTCGCTGAGCGCCAGCGTAAGGCTGTCCTGACGTTCATGCAATTGTGTCACTTGGCCGTCCGTGCGCTCGATAGATTCTTGCATCGCTCTAAGCTGTGTTGCCAGCGACTGATAACGCATCGCCACCTGATGGGCACCGTCCTTATCCTGCCGCGCAGTCTGCCGCGCACTGTCAAGGGCTGAGCGCGTCTGATCCCGAGTGGACAGCAATTCCTCGCGTCGCTGGGAATCTGCCTCCATACACTCAATGGCCTCAGCCAGTATACGTCTGGCCTCAGCAACAGATTCCTGTTCGCCACGGAACTGCAGTTTTGCTTCTTCGATCTCTGAGTTAACCCGTTCGCTGCGCAGTTTGATCTGTTCAGCCTTCGCCTGATTAGCAGATACAAGGGCGCTGATCTCAGACTGCTGGCGTGTGGTTGCCTGCATTGCGTGCTGCTCCTGCAGCCGCTCTTCCTCAAACTTTTTCAACGCGTCCTCAGTGTCCTGCAAATTGGCCGTCAACTGAGCCTCATGCTGCTGCTCGGCCTCAAGGTCCACTAGCAACGCCTCCAACTCCTCTCGCCGACGAATAACGCCACCGTCACCATTGGACGAACGTGCAACCCGCAACCAATTACGGCCGACCCAGATACCGTCACGCGTAATAATTGATTCATGCGCAGCCAATGACGCCCGTTGTTGCATCGCTTGACCCAAATCATCTGCTGCGTGCACGCCGGCCAGTAAGGAGTCTGCGCGACCCTCACTGTGAACTTTCGATGCAAGATATCCCGCTGCAGGTATCTCACCAGCGCCAGATTCTACAAGCACTAATCTACCCTGCTCCAGATTGTCCAAATAGTCCCCGAGCTTGCCGATATCGTCAACGCACACTGCCTGCAAATAATCGCCCAGTACCGTTTCAACCGCCATCTGCCAGCCGTCATCGACCTGCATCAGCTCCAACAGTCGTGATGTCTCCGCCAATTGCCGCGCTTGCAGCCACTCCCCAACACCCTCGCTGCCGTCTTCCATTGCAGCCTGCTGCAGGGCTTCCAGCGATGCTCGACGACCCCGCATTTGCTGCAACCCTGACCGCACCTGATTAAGCTCAGATGACAGTTGGGTACGATTATCCCTAGTGGCAGCTACTGTCTCGACCAAGGACTCACTCCGTTGCTCGTGCTCCGCCATTGCCAGCTCAATCTCTGCCAACTGATCTGACAAGCTCTGCACCTCCGCATCTGGGGGGCTTGCTGCCAGCGCACTTTTTTCTCCCTGTAGCTGTTCGGTTCTCTCCTGCAAACGCTGCAACACCTGCTCTACATGCACAATGCGAGACTGCTGGACTTCCGCCTGCTGGCGCGGCCCAGCCGCGTGCTGGTTAAATTCATCCCATTGTTGCTGCCAGCCATGCATCTCTTCTTCGGCTTCTACAAGCGCTTGCGCTGAAGCCTCTTCGAGAGCCTGCAGCAATTCCATGTTTGGGGTCAACACCAGCATTTCGCTCTGCCAGTCAGCCAGTTTGGCTCTGTCATCTCCCAAATGACTCTCTGACTCTGACAGGTTCGCTACCGTTTGCTGCAGATCATCACTGAGCTGCTGGCCCCGCTCCTGCTGATGCTTAATGGTCTGCTCAATGCGCGCCACTTCGGAGCCCAGTTGGTAGTAAGTCGCCTGCACACTATTAAAGGCGTCAGTGCGATCCGTGTGATCTACCCTAAACTGCTCTATGGCCGTATCCACATGCTGATGTTCTGTATGGACAGACTCCAGCTTCACCTCCAATTCACCCACCGACTGAGAGGCGGCTTTAATCTGGACATCAAGGGCTTGGCATTGAAGCGCCAGCAACTGGGATTTTAAGGTGCGTTCTTCTGCTTTGCACTCAGTGTACTTCTCTGCCGCCATTGCTTGGCGCTGCAAATTTTGCAGCTGCCGCTCTAACTCATCACGGATATCGGTGAGGCGCTCAAGATTTTCGTGCGTGCGCCGCATTCGACTCTCTGTTTCTTTGCGGCGCTCTTTGTACTTGGATATACCGGCCGCTTCTTCAATAAAAACTCGCAGCTCTTCCGGCTTAGACTCTATTAGACGACTGATCATGCCCTGTTCAATGATGGCGTAACTTCTCGGTCCCAGGCCTGTTCCTAAAAATATATCAGTGATATCCCTCCGCCGACAACGCGTACCGTTGAGAAAGTATTCTGACTGTCCCTCGCGGGTGACTAGCCGGCGAGTCGAGATCTCTGCGTAGCTCGCATACTCACCGCCGACCCGGCCTTCACTATTATCGAACACCAGTTCAATCGTCGCCTGCCCTACTGGCTGGCGGTTAACAGAGCCGTTAAAGATGACATCCGCCATCGACTCGCCGCGCAGATTTTTGGCCGAACTCTCGCCCATAACCCAACGCACGGCATCAATAATATTGGATTTACCGCAACCATTGGGGCCTACGACAGCACACATGTTACTGGGGAAATTCACCGTAGTGGGGTCGACGAAGGACTTGAACCCCGCTAACTTGATAGACTTTAGTCTCATATCGCCTTAAGTAGCCTATGTAACGTTATGTTTTTTATAGGTTTATTCTGTTTTTTGTGCAGAATCAGTAAGAACTCAAGCACAACATATAGTGTATATACTTTCGCTGAACAACACTATGCCTGTATTGGAGAAATGCAAAAATTCGTTTTTGGGCGCAGGCAAGAACGCCAGAGCCTGTACAGACGAAGAGATTTAAGGCGTATTCTGCACCAGCACAATAGACAGAGGACTATCATCGACGCTGGGGGTTACCGGCCCTGCCTGGCCAAGCCAACGGGCATTTGCCTCCCCGGGACGACCATCGGGAGAAACCTGCACCGCGACGATGACAGACGACGCTGTAGAGAGTTTCTGGCCCGCCATAGAGTTGCTGTCATCTAGCCGTAAAGTCACCGGTAGTTGCGCGCCCGTCAAACGCTGAACCGCAATCGGCATGCGGCTTTGCGAGTCTGCATTGCGCGCCAAAATAAACACCGTATCTGCGGGGTCGATAGTGGCGCCCGCTGGAACAGCAACGCTTACGGTAACGCCGGCACCCGTCACCACTGCCGGCTCTGCAAGCGCCACAACATCCGGCGAACTGCCTTCGGGAGCTGATGCAGCAAGTTGCTGACGCGAAGCGCTCAGCATCTGCTCGATCATCTGTCGGCTATCAGAGTTCGGTGATTCCAGCGCCAACAAGCGCGTCCAATAACCCATCGAAGCGTCATACTGCTGTTCTTCGAAGGCCGCCATGCCCAGCAGACCCAGTGCGGTGCGCTGCCGCGCGTCTGCAGCAAGCGCCTGTTCTGCCCGCAATCGAGCGGTCGCAGTCAATGTGCGGCCCGCGGCGAGGTACTCGGCCTGCGCAGCGTATGCAAGCGCCTGGGGATCGTCTGGCTCAGCCTGCACCAGCGCAGCATAGTATTCCAGCGCCCGCGCATAATCTTCCTGTCCCATGTAATAGCGGCCCAACAGCGACACATAGTGAAGGTTCTCTGGGCGCTGCAGAGAGCGTGCCTCAACATCGGCGATGAGATCGCTCATCTCCGCGGGGGTCATGTCCTCCTGCACATTTTGCAACCGCTGTGCAATCTCAACATCTTGAACAGCGCCAAACATGAAATACAAGACACTGGCCAGAAGCGCTACTAGGGGCAGAAATATCCATACAGGAAAGGACTGCGCTGACGCCACATTTATGGGCGCGCGAAGATGCTCATCCTCAAGCAGACGCAGACGCGCGTCTTCGTCCAGTGCGTCATTACCCTCCGCCGCTAACTCCAGCCGCCGCAATCGGAACCACTCGAGATTAGCACTATCCAGATCTGCCTCGGTACTCCCGGATCGCGTTCGAGGAAAGAGATAAAAGACACTGCTGAGAAGCACCAAACCCGCACAGGCCACGATAAAAGTTGTCACGAATCCTGCCCCACTTTATTCAACAAGGACGCCAGTCGCGCCTGCTCCTCAGCGCTCAATGAAGCGACACCGGCAGTCGTCGCCCTTGACTTCGAACGCAGCGTCAGCAGCAGCACTCCAAAGGCCGCCAACAACAGCAGCGCGGGGGCGAGCCAGAGGATTATAGACACGCCCCCAAAGCTGGGCCGATAGCGGACGAACTCTCCATAGCGCGCCACCATATGATCAAGAATCTCATCATCAGACTCACCCGCTTCCAATTGCTGATGCAATAGTTTGCGCAAATCTTGTGAAATGGGCGCATTGGAATCCGCGATATTCTGATTCTGGCACTTGGGGCAACGCAACTCCTGGGTCAAACTCTGGTAGCGCACTTCCAATTCGGGGTCACTAAAATCGTACGTTTCAATTAGGGCCAGGGCCGGAGCCGCAAACATCGCCACAGCAATAACAAGCAACAGCGACGTGCGATTCATTGCGTGTCGTTCTCCTCTGTTAGAGTCTGGTACAGAGGCTCGAGCAGCGCGCTCCATACGCCCTCATCGACCACGCCAACGTGGCGATATCGAATCACACCTGTCGCATCAACGAGGTATGTTTCGGGTGCGCCGTAAACGCCCAAGTCAAGTCCCAGTGTTCCGTCACGATCCGCAATGTTAAACCTATAAGGATTTCCGAGTTCGTCCAACCAACGCTGGGCATCGGCATCGTTATCCTTATAGTTCAGGCCAAATAACGGAACCCCCTGTTGAGAAAGCTGATTCAAATAAGGATGTTCCACGCGACACGCGACACACCAGGTAGCCCAGACATTGACGAGTGAGACCTGACCTTCAAGGTCTGCCTGAGATAGCGGCCTGCTCTGACCTAAACCGGTCAGATTGAAGGCAGGGAAAGGTCGGTCAATCAGTGCTGAGGGCATTTCACTAGGATCAAGGCTCAGCCCTCGGAACAGCGTGATAGCCAGCATTGCAAATAGAATCAGCGGTAAAAAAAGCTTCAGTCTAGGCGCCATGCAGAGCAGCCTCGTTACCCGCAGCCACTGGAGCGCGCTGGGTTCGATAGCGCTTATCTAATACCGACGTAAAAGCTCCCACAGCCATAAAGATTGCACCCAACCACATCCAGCGCACCAAGGGCTTGTAATGCAGACGCATAGCCCATGCGCCGTCACTGCCAATAGGCTCTCCCATCGCAACGTACAGATCTCTGAATAAGCCTGGATCAATAGCGGCTTCCGTCATCATTGACCCTGTGGCGAGGTAGCGCCGCTTCTGCGGCAACATGCTCGCCACAATGACGTTGTCACGTGACACTTCTAAGCGCGCCTCATCTGCTATAAAGTTTGGCCCACGCACCTGCGTTACTTCGACGAATCTAAATTCATAGCCCGCGAGCTCCTGCGTATCACCGGGGCTCATTCTAAGATCGCGTTCAACCGAGTACTGACTGGTCGCGACAACGCCTGTTACACACGCCGCGAATCCGAGGTGCGCAATCAACATGCCACAGTAACCCGGTGTCAATCGGCGCAAACCGCGAGCGGGGCTTGAGGCATTACGCAACCGTCGCCACACGTCCTGCGCCAGTCCCAACACCAACCAAGAAGACAACAATACCGCCAATGCAACCCAAATATTATAGGGCGCATGCAGCAATGGAAATGTAAATCCGCACACAATCGCAACCACGGCAGGAAGCATCAACTCTTTGCGCCAACGGGCAACGTCATCGCCTTTCCAACGCGACACTGGGCCAATCCCCATGAACGGCACCAGTAAGACCATCAACGGCACAAAAACAGCATTAAAATACGGCGGCCCGACAGAGACCTTACCCATGCCTAGCCCGTCCACAATCAGCGGAAAGAGCGTGCCAAACAGCACCGTGAGAGTGGCCACTAAAAACACGACGTTATTGCACAGCAAAAGGCTTTCTCTGGAGACCCAGGCGAAAGTAACCCTACTACTTACTGCCGGTGCCCGAACCGCGTAGAGCGTCAAAGAGCCGCCCACCACGAGTGCCAGGAATACCAGAATAAACATCCCCCTGGCAGGATCGGTGGCAAACGCGTGCACTGACGTCAACACACCAGAGCGCACCAAAAAAGTGCCAAGTAGACTCAGCGAAAAAGCAAAAATAGCCAGCAGCACAGTCCAACTTTTGAACAGACCGCGCTTATCCGTTGCTGCGAGTGAATGGATTAGCGCGGTACCTGCTAGCCAGGGCATGAATGAAGCATTCTCGACCGGGTCCCAGAACCACCAACCACCCCAGCCTAATTCATAATATGCCCACCAGCTTCCTAACATAATGCCCAGACTGAGAAAGCCCCAAGCTATGTTAGTCCAGGGCCTTGACCAGCGCGCCCAGGATGCATCCAGCCTGCCGCCCAACAGCGCGGCAATAGCGAAAGCAAAAGCCACAGAAAACCCTACATAGCCCATGTAAAGCAGCGGTGGGTGAATAATCAGCCCGGGGTCCTGCAACAAGGGGTTCAGGTCGCCACCGTCGTCGGGTATGCCGGGCAAAAGACGGGCAAAAGGATTCGACGTCACCAAAGAGAAGGATAAAAAACCAACCCCAATAGCGCCCATAACCGACAAAACCCGCGACAACACCAGCAGCGGCAACTGCGGACTAAATAGCGCCACGGCGGCCGTCCACAATGCAAGAATCAGCGCCCACAACATGAGCGAGCCCTCGTGATTGCCCCACACCGCGGCGAACTTGTAGATCGGGGGCAACAGACTGTTACTGTGGGCCGCAACAAGCGCTACCGAAAAGTCATCCTGCAGAAATGCGCTGGCCAGGCAACCAAAGCTAATCCCTACAAAGACGAATATGCCTATAGCCAGCGTCGGCGCCAGCGACATGGCGACCGCATTGCCGCGCCAAGCGCCCCAAGCGGGCACAGTGGCGAGCATTAGCGTGAGACAAAACGCAATAATAAGGGCAAAATGCCCGATTTCAGGCATCATTTCGTTTTGCCTTTTTTGTCATAGCCAGAATTTTCCAACGCATACGCAACCTCAGGGGGCATATAATTTTCATCGTGCTTGGCCAAAATTTCAGTTGCCTGCAGCACACCTTCGTCACTCAACACGCCGGAGGCGACGGCGCCCTGCCCCTCGCCAAAGAGATCTGGCAAGATACCGCTGTACACAACAGGGACCGAGGCTTGATAGTCAGTCAATGTAAAACTTATCGCCAAACTGTCGTCCGCACGCAGCAAACTGCCTTCTTCCACCATGCCACCTACCCGAATAGACTGACCGATTGGGGCCTCACCCGAAACAACCTCTGTGGGCGGGTAAAACAGGTTGATGTTGCCACGCAGGGCATAGGTGATCAGCCCGATCGCTGCGCTTGAAAACAGCGCCACAAACAGCACTAGATACAGTCTTTGTTTTCGCACCGGATGCATTAGCGCTCTCCTTTTGCACCGCTATCAGACGCACTCTGGGCACGTTTAAGCTCGCCCGCTAACTGCCTCAGCACCCGACTGCGGCGCCGCATCGGCGCAATCAGCAAAGCCGTGATAACCACAATAGTAACCAGATAAGCGGGCCATACGTATATGCCGTGTCCATTCATCGTCAGCAACGCCTGAAAACTGTCGAAATACATCAACGCTTGCCCTCTTTGGCTGCGATTTTTTTCACCCACTGGGTGCGCGATTCACGCTGCAGTAACTCAGCGCGCATGTTCATCAATAAGCAGCAGGTGAACAGCGCATAAAACGCCGCGATCATCAGCAGCAATGGATATAACATGCTGGGATCTATGGTGGACTCGCCGGTAAACTTGATTGAAGCGGGCTGATGCAGGCTGTACCACCAGTCTACCGATTTGTAAATAATAGGGATGTTGACCATACCCACCAAGCTCAGCACAGCACACGCTTTGCCGGCGGCTTCCTTGTTGTCGAAGGCCTCGTACAGCGCAATGACACCCAGATATAAAAATAGCAAAATTAACATAGAGGTTATCCGAGCATCCCAGACCCACCAAGTGCCCCAGGTCGGCTTTCCCCAGACCGCCCCAGTGAATAACGCAATGAACGCCAAGGCGGCTCCGACCGGTGCAGCGGCTTTCATCACCACGTCCGCCATCTTGATCCGCCAGATCAGACTCACTGCGCCTGCAATTGCCATCACATAGTATCCCGCCAGCGCCACGACCGCTGCCGGAACATGGACATAAATAATACGGTAGCTATTGCCTTGACGAAAATCCGGCGCGGTAAATAACACGCCCCAAATCATCCCTCCCACTAATGCGATGAGTGTGATTGGAAGCAGCCAGCGCAGTACGACACCGGCGATTGCATACAGCCAAGGCGGCGAGCCAAGCTTATGAAAAAAGGTCCACATATTTGCCCCCCATTATAGCGTCCGCTCGTTACGGAACAAACTAGCATTCAAAATCTGAGGGCACGTTGGCGCCGCGGTATCAAGCATCTATGCTAATCCTCAATCCGGCGGCAATCGCCAACGGCGCTAAAGCGATGGCTAGGCTCAGCATCGCTCCCAGAATGGCCAGATAGGGGCCTGACGGTGCGCCTGTCACGGCGGCCTGTACCGCAGCACTGCCAAAAATCAGTACTGGCATGTACAGCGGCAAAATCAACAGAGAGATCAACATGCCGCCTCGCTTAAGTCCCACTGTGAGCGCGGCGCCAATACCGCCGAGCAGACTTAGCACAGCGGTGCCCAACAACAAACTGACCACGAGTGTGACCAACGCTGACCCGGGAAGGTTGAGCATTAAGGCAAATACCGGAGACAGCAGCGCCAACAGCAAGCCTGTGGTCAGCCAGTGGGCCGAGATATACGCCAGCGCTGATAGAAATAGAGGCTGCGGCGCCAAAATAAGCTGCTCCAAACTGCCGTCATCAAAATCACTGCGAAAAACCGCGTCAGAGGTCAAAAGGTTCGAAAGCAGTGCGGTAATCCACAGGACGCCAGGCGCGAAACTCGCCAGCTTATCAGGGGCCGGGCCTAAGCCAAGCGGGAACAAGACGATCACCATGGTGAAAAATAGCAGGGGATTAGCGATATCGATGGGGCGACGCATCGCCAATAACAACTGCCGGCGCAATAACAACACACAGAATTGGCCTGTGTGAGGCGCACTCATGCAATGACACCGTGGCGAAGACTAAGGGTGTGCACTTTGCATTTCACCTGCAGCGACTGGTGAGATGTCATCACGACAGCGCCACCGCCATCAACATGCGATGCCAATAGCGACTGCGTTTCGTTCACGCCCTGTTGATCAATCGCGGTAAAGGGTTCATCCAACAGCCATAGGCGCGCGCTGGACAGGAACAAACGAGCGAGATTGACGCGACGGTGCTGTCCCGCCGAAAGCGTATGGCTGGGGACATCCTCATAGCCACACAAACCTACCCGGCCGAGCGCAATATCGATTCGCTCATCACGGTACAGGCCTTCTCCACTCACGTGCCACTGAAGGTTCTCCCGAGGGCTCAACAGCGCCTTAACCGCAGGCTGATGACCTAAGTAAAGCGGCGTCACTGAACGCAGGACTTCGCCTTCAAATCCATATCGCGATAGCCCGCAAAGAATTCGCAGTAGGCTGGTCTTGCCCGCGCCGTTGGGCCCTTCGATATGCCACAGCTGCCCGCCATGCACTTCAACTGAAAGTTCACAAAATAGCTCTCGCCCGCCGCGCACCAGGCCTAGAGACTGGGCCGTCAACAATGGCGTGCCGGCAGTGCTCAATGACACTAGAGGTTCACCATCTGGATACCCGGCACGTGCAAACTGGTATCACGCTCCACACGAAGATGACTAAAATCAAACAACTTACTGTCACCCAATTGCGAGGGGGACACATTGCAAACACTTCGAAATATCGATTCAGTCCGCCCCGGATACTCTTTTTCCCACTGCGCCAACATCTGCTTAACCTGCACGCGCTGCAAATGCTCCTGCGAGCCACACAGGTTGCACGGGATGATGGGGAACTCCTTGAATCCAGCATAGCGCTGCAGATCACTTTCTTTACAGTACGCCAGAGGCCGTATCACAACATTCTGCTTATCGTCGCTAAGCAACTTGGGCGGCATGGCCTTGAGTTTGCCGTTAAAAAACATATTCAAGAATAATGTCTCAACGACATCGTCGCGGTGATGCCCTAAGGCAATTTTTGTAGCGCCAATCTCCTGCGCAAAACCGTAAAGACTGCCTCTGCGCAGTCGCGAACAAAGCCCACAGGTCGTTTTACCCGCTGGCACCAATTCTTTCACAATACTGTAGGTATCTTTTTCCAAGATATAATACGGCACGCCTAGGTCAGACAGATAAGCAGGTAGGACTTCCTCTGGAAACCCCGGCTGCTTTTGATCCATATTCACCGCAATCAGTTCAAAGTCTACGGGTGCGCTCCGGCTTAGGCTGATCAAAACATCCAGCATGGCATAAGAGTCCTTGCCGCCGGAAACACACACCATGACCTTGTCACCCTGCTCGATCATATTGTAATCAGCGATAGCCTTGCCGGCCTTGCTGCGCAAGCGCTTTTTCAGCTTGTCAAATTCGAATTTTTCTTTGCGGGACAGTTCGCGCACAGTGGTCGCCGTTAGTGCTTGATTTGCAGGACATTTTACGTGCTTGAGGTTGCTGGCGTCCAGCACTGACGGCGCCAATTTCACATTGCAGAGTGCACCCCTAATAAAAGCGTTGCAGATAACGGCAACCTGCTCGCCAAGCAAAGGCCGCGGCTGTGTGTGCGCTAGTCCCTCGCAACGGCTATCGCTCCAGAGCCGCGGCATGGTGCTTTTGAGGCTAGACGTGCCGAATAGTATCGTGTGGTTCACAGACGACCTTGTAATTTGCGCGCTTTGCCTCGACAATGTTCGCCGAAAAAATGGTTCGGCCCACTTTTAGCAAGGATAATACTGTTATGAAACAACCTGTTCGAGTGACTGTAACGGGGGCCGCAGGCCAGATTGGCTACGCCCTAGTCTTCCGCATTGCATCCGGCGCCATGTTGGGTGATGACCAACCGGTCATTCTGCAGCTTTTGGATATCGCTCCCGCCATGGAAGCCCTTGATGGCGTGAAGATGGAGCTAGAGGATTGTGCTTTTCCACTATTGGCGGGCACTGTCTGCACTGACGACCCCAATATTGGTTTTAAAGATACAGACTACGCATTGTTGGTCGGTGCTCGTCCACGCGGCCCAGGCATGGAACGAAAGGATTTACTCGAAGCCAATGCTGCAATCTTCTCCGTGCAGGGCAAAGCCATCAACGATCACGCCAGCAGAAATATTAAAGTACTGGTTGTCGGCAACCCTGCCAATACCAATGCATTGATCACTCAGCGTAATGCGCCGGATATCGACCCCCGCAATTTCACGGCCATGACGCGCCTTGATCACAATCGGGCGAAAACCCAAATCGCCTTGAAGACGGGTAAGACTGTCAACGATGTCACCAATATGACTATCTGGGGCAATCACTCCGCCACACAATATCCGGATCTATTCAATGCTAAAGTCAGCGGTGAATCCGCTATCGATCTGGTAGACCAGCAGTGGTATGAAGATGACTTCATCCCGACCGTCCAGCAGCGCGGTGCCGCCATTATTAAAGCCCGCGGTGCCTCTTCGGCCGCTTCTGCTGCAAACGCTGCCAGTGGTCATATGCGTTCTTGGGCGCTTGGCACAGAGGGTGATGATTGGGTATCGATGGGCGTTCAGTCGGACGGATCATACGGGATTGCAGAAGGACTGATTTACTCTTTCCCCTGCCGCTGCACCGACGGCGAATGGCGAATCGTGCCGGACGTCAAGGTGGGAGAGTTCAGTCGCGCCAAGATGTTAGCAACCGAGCAGGAGCTCACAGAAGAACGCGACGCAGTGCAGCATCTATTAACATAGAGGTCGGCTGATAGCACTTGGGGGGTCTATCAACACGACTCCGGCCCCCTCTTTTGAATACGCCAGTACTATGAATAAAACCGACACGTCAAAACGTTATCACCACGGCAACCTGAGAGAGGCTTTACTTGACACTGCCATCAAGCAGCTGCGCGAGGTAGGCGTAGAAAATCTCAGCCTGCGTGCACTCGCTCGGGCCGTGGGCGTGTCTCAAACCGCCCCTTATCGACATTTCGAGGATAAAAGCGAATTGCTGGCAGCGATGGCGACCAATGCCTATCGCGATCTCTTGCGCACTCTGCGCGAGACTGGCGATGCCGCCGGCGACTGCCCCAAGGAACAGCTGTTCGCTTTCGCCCACGCCTACGTCGATTACGCGGCGCATAATCCACAGCTGTTTAAACTCATGTTTGGTCCTGCGGTGCAGCCTACTTCAAAATACCCGGACCTACGCAAGGCCAGTCGGGACACTCTGCAGCTGGTGCAAGATATTGTCCAGCGCGGCCTTGATCGCGACATTTTTCGTGACGTAGAGGGCGTCGCCTACATGACGAACGTCGCTTGGGCGAGTATCTATGGTTTGTCCACACTGCTGGTTGATGCCCCTGGGTTGTTTGAACGTCATATCGATCTGAAACGCCAGGTAGATCTAGGGGTTCAAGTTTTTCTGGATGGCATTGGCCGCTAAGCTTTAACGACCAACGCAATCAATCATTAAAGCTCTCGTAAAACCGTCACGGGAGCAACAGAGACGACCTTACGGCAGTTAAATACACCCAGGCTGCCGATAACAAACGCCCCCGAAAAAATACCCAGAGGCCATATCCAGAGCGTCGGCGCATAACGCATATCCATCACCAGTGTTTGTAAAATATAGACAGACAGCTCCGCCGCTACGGTCGCAAGAAAACCCGCAAACAAACCCAACGTGGCAAACTCGATCAGCAGACTGCCGAGTATCAACCGACGTGATGCGCCCAGCGCACGCAAAATCGCACTTTCGTGCATCCGGGCATCTACGCTTGCCTGCACACCCGCAATCAACACCAATCCGCCTGCTGCCAATATGACCACAAGAACCAAATTGATGGCCGCAGACACCTGGTTGATAATGCCGCGAACCTGCTCGATCACAGCATCCATCTCAATGACAGTCACCGTGGGGAAGCTGCGAATAAAGCGATTTAAAAATGCCTTATCGGCTGCTTCCAGATGAAAACTGGTCATAAAGGTTGACGGGTATGATGCTAACAGCTTGGGTGGAAATACTAAGTAAAAATTGGGCCGCATAGACTGCCAATCTAGCGCGCGAATACTCGTCACCTGCGCCTCAAGTGGCTGCGACCCGACCAAAAATCCAACCGAGTCGCCCACTTCAATCTCCAGCCGTTCAGCGAAACTTTCTTCCAACGAAACCAGGGCCTGGTCAGTACCGCTCGGCCACCACTGCCCCGCAACAAGGCTATTGTCTTTGGGCAATCCATCTGACCAGGTCAACGTGGTCTCTCTCTGACGCTTTTGCTCCTGAACATCCTCAGTGCTAATTAATTCCTCACCGTTGACCGACATAATACGACTGCGAATCATCGGATAAAATGCCTCGCTGGTGATATTTTCCACGCTAAGGAGCTCTTCTATAGGTTGAACATCCTCGGGGCCGATATTCAGCATAAAGTGATTAGGTGCATCGTCGGGCAGTTGAGTCTGCCACTCATCAATCAGCGAAGTCCTTACCAGAAGAAGCACCAACAGCATCATAATCGCCATTGAAAATATTACAACTTGCAGCGCGTTCTCCATCCCGCGTCGCTGTAAACCTGCCAGCGCAAGCCGCCAAATATTCCCTGCACTCATCCCAACCAAACGGCCGCCCTTGAGCAACGTCAGCGCCAAACCGAGCCCAAGCCCAACGGTTACCGCCAAACCCGCGAGCACCGCCAGAGTGAGTTTCCAATCTCCGCTGTACCACCACATCAGTGATACAACTGCCAGTAATCCGATCACATAATCGCTGATCGCTCGACTACCCTCCAAGGGTAAATCCCGGCGCAAAACACGCAGTGGACTCGCCTTACCCAAACGGCGCAGCGGCGGCCAAGCAAAACAAAACAGGCAGGTGATCGACGTTGCCGCGCCGATGGCATACGGTCTTATTCCACTGGACCCTGGCTGTACGGGAAGCTGTTCCGCAAACAACTCAAAAAACACCGCCTGTATCGCGAAACCCAAACCGCACCCCAAGGCAGTGGCGATAAGGCCCAGTAGCAATAAACTGCTGCCGTAAAGGCGATTCACTGTCCCTGACGTCGCGCCCAGACTTTTAATAATTGCCACGTAATCATGATGGCGTTCACTAAAGCGGCGTGCAGCCAACGCGACAGCAACGCCTGCAAGAACAACGGCCAAACTCCCTGCCAGCAATAGAAAACTTTCGGCACGGGCCAGAGCGCTGCTAATACTCGGCTGCCCCTCTTCCACACTGAGCGCCTTTTGGCCGTCTTGTAACTGCGGTTGCAGCCATTGACTGAACGACTGCACCGCCGCTTCTGGTCCGGCGTACAGCTGTCGATACTCGACCCGGCTCCCGAGTTGCACCACCCCTGTTGCAGGAATGTCGTCATAATGCATTAGTACCCGAGGTCCAAATCCGTAAAAAGAGGCGCCCTGATCCGGCTCGGTCCGCGCCACTGCAACAACCAAAAAGGGGTGTTCTCCGATCGTGACCTTATCTTGGAGAGTCACGTCAAGCAAAGAAAACAGGCGCGAGTCCAGCCACACCTCGCCTCGCGCCGGCCCTGCGCTCGCCGGCAATGTTTCGCCGAAAGGCTCCACACCATAGGTTAGCTCACCCCGAAGCGGGTAGGTCTCACTGACCGCCTTGATTGAGGCCAGATACATATTATCATCGCCGGCGTACACCATGGACGGGAATGAGAGTGTTAATGCCCGCTGTAATCCGTCTTTAGCGGCCCGCTGTAACCATTCTTCTGGCAGTGGCCTCCCGCTGCTGACCACCGTATCTGCCGCAAGAAAACGATGGCTCTCTTGCACCAACGCACTTTGCAGCTTGGTGGTGAACGCGCTAATTCCCGACACCACTCCGACAGCTAGCACCAGCGCCATCACCAGCACGCCAAGCTCTCCACCGCGCCAATCGCGCGCCAGCATTCTAGTTGCGGTCATCGACATCCAGCGCTTACTCCTTCACCAACGCGCCGCCGTCTAGGCGTAGGCGCCGGTCACAGCGATCGGCCAACGCTGAATCATGAGTGACCAGGACTAAGGTAGTCCCCTCCTCCCGATTCAGTTCAAACACTAGGTCGATAATACGGTCCCCCGTGCGACTGTCCAAATTACCCGTAGGCTCATCGGCAAACAGTATCGCGGGCCGAGATGCAAAGGCCCTCGCCAGAGCAACCCTCTGCTGCTCTCCACCAGAAAGCTGCAGTGGGTAGTGCCCCATTCTGGCATCCAGTTCAACCCGCCTTAAATAGTGCTCTGCCTTTTGCGTGACATCAGAGTGACCCTGCAATTCCAGGGGCAGCATGACATTTTCTAACGCAGTCAGCGCCGGCAGTAACTGGAATGACTGAAATACAAACCCGATATGTTCGCCGCGAAATCGGGCTCTCCCGTCTTCATCGAGCGTACCGAGGTCTGTGCCGTTAATTGTCACAGAGCCTCCCGACGCTTCGTCCAAGCCGGCAAGCAAACCAAGCAGTGTCGATTTACCCGAACCGGAGGCTCCAATAATGGCCACGGATTCGCCCGACTTGATTTCCAGCGTAATCCCTTTCAGTATCTCCAACTCGGTGCCCGCCATGGGAACCCGTTTCTGGAGATTTTCACATTTGATCATTCAACATTTCCTTTACCGCGGTATACGCAATTCACTTGCAATCGGATGCCTGTTACTGGCGTTAACAGGGCAGGCCGTTGCCGATGAAAAAAAAATTCTAGTCTTGGGTGATAGTATCAGTGCAGCCTATGGTATGTCTCTGGAACAGGGCTGGGTTGCAGAACTCGCGGTGTATCTTAAAGAACGAGATGGGGGAATCCAAGTGGTAAATGCCAGTATCAGTGGCGAAACAACCGCCGGAGGACTTCGCCGCCTGCCCCTGCTGCTGCAGGAAAATCAGCCCAGCATTGTCATCCTCGAATTGGGCGCCAACGACGGACTGCGGGGTTATTCCTTGAATACGCTGTATGATCATTTAAAGAGCCTCGTAGAAATGGCGCAGCAGGCAGACGCTAAGGTTATACTGATCCCGATGGAGATTCCGCCCAACTACGGCAGTCGCTATACTTCCGGGTTTCGAGAGAGCTTCCGTCAGGTTGCGCTTGAAACAAACTGTACCTTGGCACCGTTTATACTGGATGGCGTCGCAACCAACCCAACGCTAATGCAGGGCGATGGCATTCATCCAACGGTCGAAGCACAACCTTTACTGCTAAACAATGTGCTGCCGACTGTAATCACCGTACTGGATAAGTCATGACTGATAATACCTGGGACGACCTCCAGCGCGGTGACAGCGCAGCCATCTGGCACCCCTACGCTTCCGCCGTCGGTGGCCCAGAAGTCTTTCCTGTTGTTAGCGCCAGCGGCGTCCGTCTAGACTTGGCTGATGGCAGACAGCTTATTGACGGTATGGCCTCGTGGTGGTGCGCCATACACGGATACAACCATCCTGTACTCAATCGGGCGGTAGAGTCGCAGCTCCACGCCGTTTCACACGTCATGTTCGGCGGGCTGACACATCCACCCGCCGTGAAGCTAGCCCAGATGCTCGTAAAACTGACACCGGCCGGCCTGGATCGCGTTTTTTTTAGTGACTCAGGATCAGTTGCGGTGGAAGTTGCAATGAAAATGGCCATTCAGTACTGGCATGGTCTGAACCGACCGGAAAAACACAAACTGCTCGCACTACGAAACGGCTATCACGGCGATACGATCGGTGCGATGTCGCTATGCGATCCCGTGACGGGCATGCACTATTTATTTGGTGACACCCTGCCCAAGCAACTGTTCGCGCCTGCCCCTCAATGCCCATTTGATGGGCCTTGTACAGACGCTGAGATGGCCGAGATAACAACGCTATTATCTGATCACAGCCATGAGATCGCGGCGGTCGTACTCGAGCCCATTGTGCAAGGCGCAGGTGGCATGCGTTTTTATTCACCAGAGTATCTGGTCAAGGTGCGGGCGTTGTGTGATCACTACGATGTGCTGCTGATTTTCGATGAAATTGCCACAGGCTTCGGGCGCACAGGCAAACTCTTCGCGCTCGAACATGCAGGTGTCGTGCCGGATATTCTATGTCTGGGAAAAGCGTTGACCGGCGGCTATATGACGCTGGCGGCGACCTTATGCAATGAACGTATTTGCAGCGGCATCAGCGACAGCGAAGCCGGTGCTTTTATGCATGGGCCGACCTTCATGGCGAACCCTCTCGCCTGTGCGACCGCCATTGCGAGCATACAGTTGCTCCTATCCCAGCCCTGGCATCGCACGGTGCAGCGCCTGCAGACCGAGCTTGCCGCTGGCCTAGCGCCAGCCAGTAAGCTCGATAATGTCGCTGAGGTTCGCACCTTAGGTGCGATTGGCGTCATTGAACTCAAAGAGCCTGTCGATATGCGTGTGGTACAACCCCTGTTTGTAGAACGCGGAGTTTGGGTTAGGCCCTTCGGCAAACTGGTTTACGCGATGCCGCCGTATGTGATGGGCAGCGCCGATGTTGCTACCCTCACCGCTGCTATGGTGGATGTGGTGAAGCAATTATAGCATTGCGCATCCTAACAATGGGACGTTCACGGCTGCACTCGCAGGGAAATAATTTGACCACTGGCCGGATCCGATTTGCCCGCTAGCACGCGCTGGTAAACGGCCGCCACAGCCTCAGCGCCGACACTGGACTCCACGCGCAACCATCCGTCACAAAACTGACGGAAGCCGACATAGGCCGTGCCGAGGCGCATCATAAATTCGGCCGCACCCAGCTCCTTGCTACGAACTTGCAAATGGCCTGGTGCAAAAAAGAACTCCGGTGCTGGGCCAGGTAATTCACCTACAGATCCGGCGCTCTCGATATGGGTCGCGCCGATCCTACATGAATGTTTTAAGTTGTCAGCATAATGATGATGCACATCGGAAAGAATCGATGCACTGCCGGCCATGTCCACGACGACCACTGATTCTGCTGCATCAAGCGAATGCACCTGCTCATAAGTAATAACCCTGTCATAGCAACCGAGACTCTCGCAAAAAGCCACATTGCCTGCAGATGTCAACGCAATACTATTCAGACTGCCGCGCAGCTTGACGCAGTGACCAAGGCTAATACTGGTCTTACTCGAGGCGCTGGTTATTAAACAGCTGGTGGCAGCAAAGAAATCATTCATCTGCAGAAAGTCCTCTACCAGCCAGGATGTCATATAGAGTCCGCGTAAAAGACTGTCCTGATCTTCCCGTGCCTGCTCGTAAATCAGATAAGCGGACGCTCGATCAAACTGCGCATAAACGGGCGCTAAACCTTCTCGGTGAGACGACACATCACTGAAGCTCTGCTGACTGACCCTGCCGGCGAGGATTTTTAGATGCGTTGAAAACGGAAAGAACCCCCAGACTCTCTCTCCGACCGAGACCTCCGGGTGGTTGGACGCGACCACATCCGCCCAGCCCATGGCCGGCACTCTCCCCCAACCGTCTGCAGCAGGAAAAAAGCGCCAATAGCCCAGTGTGTCGCCTGCCGAAGCGTAGGAAATATTGTTGGCGGTCAGTGCCAACCGATCGATTTGCAACAGGACTTCATTTTCCCCTAGCTGGACGCCTGATTCATCCGTCACTACCCGCGTATCACTCCAGTTGTCCTTGCGAACTTCCAGAGTGCTAGCACGTATCGCTTCACCATCAAAAATGGTCGTCATAGCGTGAGTCCTCCTATTAATATCCTAGAGATTGCATCGTCAGCTTGGCCAGCTTTGACATATGCACTTCATCCGGGCCATCGGCAATCCGGCAAAAGCGTGCCTGCGTAAACACCGACGGGATGAGGGTGTCTTGACAAACGCCCATGCCACCAAACACTTGCATCGCACGATCTGCGACGTTTTGTGCCATGTTAGGGCCAACAATTTTTAACATAGAAATATACGGCATAGCGGCCTCTACACCTTCGCTGTCCATGATCTCCGCCGCCTGCAATGTCAGCAATCGGCACTGTTCGATCTCGCAGCGACAGCGGGCAATTTCATGCTGTACGCTAGTCTTTTTAATCAGTTTTTCACCGAAGGCCACACGCTGATCGGCACGCTCGCACATGAGCTCCATGCAACGCTGAGCTTGTCCAACAAACGTCATGGCGTACTGGAAACGACCGGGGCCGAGACGACCCTGCGCAATCTCAAAGCCGCAACCCTCGCCTTTGATCAAATTACTGATCGGCACACGCACGTTATCGAACAATAACTCTGCTTCGCCACCTGGTGAATGCAAGTTGTCAAACACCCTCAGTTCACGCACCAGCGTCACGCCGGGCGTATCACGAGGCACAAGGATCGTTGAATGCTGACGGTGACGATCATTTTCCGGATTAGACTTCCCCATAACCAGCATGAGTTTGCAGCGCGGATTAATGGCGCCAGTAGTCCACCACTTGCGACCGTTAAGCACATACTCGTCACCATCACGCGTAATGGCCAATTCCATATTGGTGGCATCGGATGACGCCACCTGCGGTTCAGTCATGGCATAAGCACTGCGAATGTCACCGGCCAGCAACGGTTTTAACCACTGTTCTTGCTGTTCGGCGGTTCCATATTTAGCAAGGACTTCCATATTGCCACGATCTGGCGCATTGCAGTTAAACACAGGCTGGGCCCAGTTCACCTTACTCATAGTTTCAAAAATTCTGGCGATTTCCACATTTTTCAGACCAGGACCCCAGTCACCGTATTCTTCCGGTAGGAAAAGATTCCATAGACCCTCTGCCTTGGCTTTTTTCCTAAGCACGTCAAACCAGTCAGGCACTTGCCAACGATTGTTCTGGTCCAGCGTAAACGCCTCCCACTCGTGTTCCCGCGGATAAATATGTTCCTGCATAAACGCCTCGAGCTGCGCATTCAGCGCCACTACACGTTCACTGGCTTGAAATCCCATCGATTGTTTCCTTATACGGTTAGTAGTGTGTCAAGTGTGCGAGTGAGTAACTGCATACTTAGCCTTGGAGCAACATACTTTCAACGCCGGTACCGGCGATTAGCGCATCAACACGGGCGCGATCACGGGTGTCCAATGCATGGTAACAGTCATTAGTCCACTGCAGACACTTGGCTTGATAGGGGAAAGTCTGTTGTGTCCACACTGCACCGTCTATCTGGTCCTGCCAAGTTTTCTCGCCCGCCCGTGCGGCTTTCGCATTAGCCAGCTGCGCAGGCGCATAAACTCGCCCGATTTCAGCCAGCAGCTCACGTAAACTCTCGGGTTGATCCTCTATTGCCACCCAGTCACTGTCCTGCGGCTCCAGACCTGTCTGGTCGCGCATAAGATCAACCCAAGCGACCGTACGCGGTGATATCTCATGGGCAATATCACGCGGGGTTGGATCAAAACCTACCAACTGGGTCAGCTGCCCATGGAGACCAAAGTCACCCGCCGCGGGCCGTCCGCCCAACATGAATTTTTGATTCGCAAGATGGCCTTCCATGGCGGTCAAAAAGCGGCGATAACTGGCATCGATAACCGGCGCGGTGGTGTCGTTAGAGCCGACCACATAAAGCCGGCTAACCTGCCGCTCAACCACATAATCTTTGAACTGAGCATACGCTTCAGCGGGCATACTAACGTCCATGCCAAGAGGAAGCAGCGCACCGGCATTATCCGCATCTACCTTGGGGTGCCAGCGATAGTGGAACATATACTTAGTACACCACTCATCGGCAAAATCTTCGATCAGATAGTCGATAAACGCTAATGCTGGATCCGTGGGCAGCACAGAACGGCCGCGATATAGGTCTTCCAGGCGCCTAATAATTGGCGTGGAATCACAAACACCCTGCGGTTTACCTTCATCGTTATCGAACAGAAAGGTCGGCATGAAGATCGGCCGAGGTTTGTCCACTCCAAGCGCCTCCAGCATCCCAGCAGGGTCGCCCCACGTAATCGCATAGGGTATATGCCGATACCGCAGCAACCCGAGCATTTTTTGGGTATACGGCGAGGCGGTTCCGCCCACCAGTCGAAGAGGCTTCATTGAGGACACGATACTTTCTCCACAGCTGCATTAGAGCACTAGGCCCTATAGCAAGGACGTCGCATTTATATTGACATAGATAATGCCACTATGTCACCCTCTAGGTCAATTCGAAGCACTCATTTAACGTCTCGAACGTAAGTCTTCATGTTAGGGCGCTGCCGATGGCGACTGCAGAAATAAAAAATCTACGAGAGGATGGACGCATGAGCGCAGTAATGATCTGGATAATCGCCACATCAGCCTATGCCGCATTCTGGCTCTGGTATGTAGGCTTCCAAAAAAAGGTAACGCCGCAAGAGGTGACCGCGACGATGTGCCTATTTGAACAAGACGGTAGCTGGACGACCAATCAGCAGGAGCACCTGCGCAAGTTCCTGCTGGATGACGACGGTAAAGACTTCGTCATGGTCAATCTGTTGCATCTCAAGTCACCGAGAAAAGAATCGCTTAAGAAACTGAACAGATACCAGAAGATCTTCCTCGGCGCACTGCTGCTAAAAGCGGGACACCCTGTAATGATTGCCAGGGCGGCCAGCGGTAATGTTGAAAACGTGGCCTGCAGCCACGCCGACGACTGGAGCGCAGCGGGCATGATCCGTTACCGCAGTCGACGTGACCTGATGGAGATATTGCCCGCGACCATAGGTAGCGAACATCACGAGCTTAAACTAGGATCTCTGGAAAAGACCTTTGCGTTCCCCGCCGCACCCTGGTTTATGTTTGGCGGGCCTAAAGTTGTGGTTGCACTGAGCATCGGGCTACTAGCGTCAGTCACGCAGATAGTGACAGCACTTTAATCAACTGCGGCAGTATTTCTGGAGACAAGATGAAAAAATTCATTATTGCATTGATCGTTATCGCTCTGCTGGGCATCGCAGTTTACAGCCTGCGCGCCCGTATTGCCGAGCGCATTATGATCATGGGTCTAGACAATCGCATGGGCAGCAACATTATCGACACCTTTGAAGACGGCCTGCATCTTACCCTGTGCGGCGCGGGCGGCCCTATGCCCGCACCGAATGCTTCGGGCCCTTGTGTCGCCGTCGTCGCAGGTGAGCGGCTGTTCGTTGTTGACGCAGGCACTGACGGCGTGCGTAACCTAGGGCGAATGGGCTATCCAGCCGGTGCTATTGAGGCCGTATTCCTGACCCATTTCCACTCAGACCACATCGACGGCCTCGGCGAGCTTGCAACCCTGCGCTGGGTTAGCGCAGGCAACGATGAACCGCTGCCGGTCTATGGCCCTGTAGGCGTGAGCAAGGTGACCAATGGTTTCAATACTGCCTATGGACAGGACTTTAGCTACCGCCATGCTCACCACGGTAACAGTGTCGCGCCTTTGAGTGGAGCCGGCATGCAGGCAATGCCCTTCCCCCTCCCTAAAATGGGCGAACTGGAAACGTTGGTTGATGACGGCGATCTACAGATTCAGGCGCTGACAGTGGGCCACTCGCCAATTGATGCCGCCGTAGGGTATAAGTTCTCTTACAAAGGACGCTCGCTGCTGATCACGGGGGACACCGTGAAAATGGCTAACATCGAGCTGTTTGCTGAAGGCGTTGACCTACTGGTGCATGAGGCTCTGGCCCCGAATTTACTGATTATGATGAATGAAGCCGCCCAAAAAACCGGTAACGAAACAATGGCCAAGATTACTCGCGATGTGCTGGACTACCATACCAGCCCGGTTGAGGCAGCTGAGACCGCGCGGGATGCCAAAGTGGGCCACCTACTCTACTATCACATTGTGCCTCCGCTGATTTTTCCGGGACAGGAAGCGCTATTTTTAAATGGTGCGGACGACATATTCGTCGATTATACCGTGGGACGGGACGGCACTACCTTCTTTCTCCCAGCGGGAACAGATGCCATTATCAGGGAGCAGTTGATGTAGGTCATGCCCAGATCAGGCACCACTCCTAACATCCGAAATCGCTTGTACGCACTGCTCTGGCTGGTCCTGTTATAGGACCACGTTGGCTGACCATGCATCAGCAATATGACAGGAGCGTCCGCAGGACCTTCGTCCAAATAATGCAGTCGCAGTTCACCACCTTCAGTGTCATCTACCGACAAATAATGAGGCTCGAAAGCGTAATCTTTCAAATTGTCAAAGCGTGCATCGGGTGTTCTGCTGTATTTCATAGCATTGCATTTCCAGCTAAGCGAATTAAATTGAACGCTCTGAATACCTCAGCATTATTGCGCCTGCGGGGTCACTGTCTGGCATGGCTGCGACTCATGTGGTGGGGCGGGAGTCGCCACATTGATCTACAGCCGCTGATTAATAACGCGTTCTAGAACCGGCTCGTCGGGCGCTCCGGGTGAGGATTGAAACGCCGCTTGATCCATGGACGCCGTCGTCACAGCTAACTTCACCAGTGACGCGTCGAGTTCCAATGCCTCAAAGTCTGCTAGCGCAGTGTCCGTAAATAATACCTAGCTGCTTCTCAGTGCACAAAACCCGCAAACGCTAATTAGGCCAGTAAATATACTCGTCGCCCGCTTCGAGATAGTCAGCGCGCGTTTTATCAATGGCCACCGGCATCTCAACGACAAAAGGATACAATGGCGCTCGAGCGGATGCCTCGTGCTTATCGAGCAGCGCCTGCAACTCGTTCAACTTGTCGACACGCGTTGCCGCTAAATTATGGCGCTCGGTCGGATCGTCGGCAAGATTGTAAAGCCAGCTCCTTTGGGGACGCTCTGATATCTGCAGCTTCCAGTCTCCATGGCGCACCGCTGTGTAGTAACCGCTTTGCCAGAACAAGGTCGTCCGAGGCCATTTTGTCATGCCGTCTCCAGTGGCCAGAGGCAGCAAATTGAGACCATCAATGTCAATACCTGGGGGAATCGCCGCCCCTGCGGCTGCGGCCAGTGTAGGCAAAAGATCGATATGGGCGACAGGCGCGTCTATGCGAGTGTCGGGCGCTATACGTAAGGGCCACTTAATGAACAAAGGCACCCTCAGACCCCCTTCGAAATTTGTCACCTTCCACCCACGGTACGGAGCATTAATGTCTGGAAGGCCAAGGTAGCCCGCCCCACCGTTATCACTGGTGAACATCACCACAGTATTCTCCGCCAGCCCCTCTTCTTCGAGGGTGGCCATAATACGACCAACGCTGCGGTCTAATGCGCGAACCATGGCTGCATACACCCTCAGTCGATGAGGTTTGATGTCACCAACCGCCTCGTAATCCTGCCGCGTCGCCTGCAGCGGCGTGTGCGTACCCCAGTGTGCGAGGTATAAAAAGAAAGGCTGATTTTTATTGGCCTTGATGATCGCAATCGACTCGTCTGTCCAGTAATCCGTGAGATAACCACCAGGCTCAAAGCGTTGATCCCCTCCGTTGTTGAAACTGGCGGCATAGTTCAGGCGGGCCCATAGAAACTGATCAATGGGATCGAAAGCCAGTTTGGCATTCACCACATTAGGATCGTCTTCCGGCAAATAAAGACCACTGGCCATCAGTAAGCTATCATCAAAGCCTTGGTCATTGGGTGTAGAACCCTCTGCCCTCCCGAGATGCCACTTTCCGATGTGCGCGGTGTAATAGCCGCTGTCGCGCAATACCTCAGCGATGGTCACCTCCGCCGCAGGCAAGCCTTGCGCTTCGTAAGACACTGCAGCATTGCTAACCGACTCACTAAAGATGCCGGGTGGCAAACCATCATCCATGGTCGCACTGACCATCGAAACCATGGGGCCCATACCGGATGGCATAGGGGTGAACTCGAAGCCGGTACGGGTTGGATAACGGCCCGTCATGATCATGGCGCGCGACGGCGCGCAGGTCGCGTTGCCCGCATAGGATTGATTAAAAACGGCTCCCTGCTCGGCCAGCTGATCGATGTGGGGTGTCTGTACACGGCCGCCGGCGACACCGCCGCCAAACGTGGATATATCGTTGTAGCCTAGGTCATCGGCAACGATGAGAACAATATTTGGGAGGCGCTGTTTTGGCTCAGACCGCGCCTCCTGTGGCCCTTTTCCCCAGGGTATAGCGGTGTTCGGTGTCACCACAAACTCCCTGTCTGATCTAAACTTGACTAGGCCTAACAGAATATCGACTCTCTTCAACCACGCTAGACCGGCTAGGGCAATAACCACGAGCAGCAGAACAATGAGGGACTTTTTAAGCATACGCTAGCGCCTGCTGCTAGTGACCAGAGAGCTTACCCACCGCCCATACTGGCGAGCTTGGCAAGACGGTGATGTTTTAATTGGCATTAATAATGTCATATTGTTTTACCCGTGTAAACGGGAAGGCGACTTGCAGCAGGCAGTCACTAAGACTGTAGTCCTGAGACACTGTGCTCTGAGGCGCTAGTATATTTTTTATCTTTGCGAGACGTTTTTCAATCGCTGCCACTAAGCAACAGTGCGCGTGTGCTATCAGTTTTCTAGGTAGTCGCAACACGAATAAATTAAGCACCGACAAGTCTTTTCTGGTTGATTGCATTTCATTGGTTGGTTTCCATAGTGCCGTGCTGCTAATAGGTAGTCTATTGCCGCAGTGAATCGTTATGCGAAGAAAATCTGAGAGGAGGCTATGGATGGGCAGACGAGACGGAGGGTTAGACGAATACTTTATGCACACCATAGGGGTCAGGTGGGAGACGCAACCTATGGACCACAGTGCCTATGTGTTAACTCGTAGAGTGCTGCATCGCTAAAGCTTTAAGGTTGAGTCCGACCGGCGCAGAACGGACAACCATGGCCGGCCATTACTGTGCTGGGCCTTGCTTCCCATGTGTGCTTCTGCTTACACTCGAACAGGGTCTTTGTTTTTGTGTTTGTAAAGTCCCCCAGCAAGAGAATCTCTCTGTCCGCGATTCGCTCGCTCACTATCGCTTTTGTTAGTGGCGCCAGCCCCGCGCAGTGTGGGCATCCTGTGCCTTGCATTACGTAGCCGGGCTTTGCCTCCCATGTGTGCTGTTGACTGCAGCCGAACAGGGTTTTTGTTGCTACGTTTTTAAAGTCTCCAACGAGCGAGATGCCCCTGGCTACAATTCTTTTATTCACTATCTCTTTCGTTAGTGGCGCGAGTCCCGCGCAGTGTGGGCATCCTGAACCTCGCGTTACGCTGCCAGGCTTTGCTTCCCATGTATGCCGTTTTTTGCAAGTGAACAGGCTTTTATTAAGCGTGCCGGTGAACTCGCCCACCAGACGAATCTCTCTGTCTGCAAGCCGTTCATTTACGATTTCTTTGGTTAATTTTGGCCTCATCTCAATGTCCTTAAATCCTTTTAAGTGAGAATAAATTATCTATCCGATTAAATCGCGCGCGGATATAATAGCGCATATCTTACTTAAATGAGGGGGGCATATCCCTACTTTAATAGATCTGGACATCTGACACCTTCAATGCCAATTAAGTGGCGATGTTATAACAAAATAGACAATCGGCCTTTACGTGTGCTGCCAAAATACAATGCATTAGACATATCTTGTCCGTGAGCGAATTGTGCGGCGATCTGGTAGACCTCGCGCTAATGGATCTAGCGCCGCCACTGGCAAGAATATGCACCGTCTATTGAACAACACCCATGAGCCTTAAGCACTAAAGGCCCCAGGCCCAACAAATTAAACCTTGCGAGATGTGCAAAAAAACTGTTGGATAGGCCTCTAATACTGAGTAGGCGACCAGCTTAATTCGCTTTAGAGGGCCTAGAACTCGTGGGGGACAGATGAAAGATCAAGAGATAGCGTCGGAGCTGCAGACACTGAGAGCCCAACTTAAGCAGCTGGAGCAGGACCGTCTTCAGCATAAAGAGGCTGCGTCGAAGCCTAGCGAGGTGGCAAATGCACAAGCCTCGCTCGCAGCACAGGAGAGCCCGAGAGAATCTGTTGAGGACTGGGTTAGCGGGCTTGAAGACCTCGATACGGCACACGTTTTGGAACGCATAAAAGACGTCACCAGCGACTGGTTTGTTGATATTAATGACGATCTAAAAGACGTCAGGCCCGCTACACTCCTTCTCCTTTTTGGGTTTGGTGTACTGGTGGGTCGATTAACATCTTAAGGAGGTTCAATTGTCTGATTCAATTTTCAAGCTACAACTACTCGCTCGGTCAGAACTCGCACTAACGCAAATCCGTACGCGACGGGCAGTCAGCAAAAGCACGTATATTGCTTTTGCTTTAGTGCTTTTTTTGCTGGGTATCGGCATGCTCAATGTCGCCGGATTCTTGGCGCTCGAGACATCATTCAGCCCAGCGAAATCAGCGCTAATCATTGCTTGTGCGAACGGAATCGGGGGTGTCATTGTTCTTTTGCTTAGCCAAAAGGCGGGGCCCTCCGACAATGAAGAACGTATGGCAAAAGAGGTTCGCGAAATGGCGTATCGCGAACTCAGCGAGGATGTTGAGGAAGTTAAAGATAGATTAGGAAATCTTGCCCAAGAGGTTAGCAACATTGGCGAAGATATCTCTCGCGCCACAGGAGTGCTGCGATTCCTGCTAGGTCTACTAAAAAAATAGTCCCTGTGGTGCTCATCCATGATTGTTGCGCATGTGATAGGAACGCCGCCCTGAAGGATGTCTCGATCTGAAAATGCAGCGCTGGCTTGCCGGCAAACTCTCTTCGACCAATCCTTTTAACAACCGTGTCGGTATTTTTTGAGCATGCATCATCCCTCAGTTAGATGCACGCACAGGGCGTATGCCCATCATCCCGTTTAGACGCCTCAATGCCTAGCTCGTCACAGGTAAGAGTTTCCATTCTATTCCTGCACGGTCTTTGCGGGTTACTCGCCGGTATAATTCGGTTCACGCTTTTCTGCAAATGCTCGCGGCCCTTCGCGTGCGTCTTTGGACATCACTACTGCCTGCGAGAGTTCATGCTCAATCACATACGCTTCATTCAATTCCATACCATTGGTCCGCAATACCGCTTCCTTGCAGGCCTGCAGTGCCAACGGCGCATTTTTTGCCAGGCGCTCGGCAAACTCATAGGTACGAGGCATGAGGCGTTCGGGTGACACCACTTCGTTAATAAAGCCGATGCGGTATGCCTCTTCTGCCGACATGCGGTCGCCCGTGAGCAACATCTCCATAGCCTTGCAATAAGGAATCTGGCGCGCCAGGCGCACCATGGAGCCGCCGCCTGGCACCAAACCGTGCTGCACCTCGGTGAGACCAAACGTGGCGTTGCTGGATGCAATGCGTATATCCGTTGACTGCAGTATTTCTGTGCCACCGGCCAGGGCGTAGCCGTTGATCGCGGCAAGCACCGGCTTGTAAAGCTCGAAGGGACGCAGTAGCGCAGCACCCATGATGCGCCCAACATCGGCCATCAAGTTCTTTTCCAGCTCCGTATCGGGCTGCCTGGCACCGGTGAACAGCGGCATCAACATTTTGAGGTCGCCACCCGCCGAGAAGGCGACATCACCGGCGCCGGTCAATATGGCCACGCGCAATGATTTATCATCCCGATACTCATGCCAAGCTTCGCACAGAAGCGTCAACAACTCTGGGCTAAACGCATTGCGGACCTCGGGCCGATTAAGCGTAATGGTCATAATGCCTTGGTGTTTATCAACTAATAGATCGGGCATGTTTGCCTCCTACAACCGAAGCACACGATCATAACTCAACATTTATCGCATGTATCATGTTTATACTCGAGCGTCAGCGGTTTCTCTGACTGCCATGCACAGTGCAAGCTCAATAACGATCTGGTAAAAAGTGAATCAAGGGTGTTGCAGGTTGACGAAAGAACAGGCGGTAGAATATACCGTCGAAATATGCCAGAAAAAATCGTCGTTAGAGTGCGGCCACAACAGATCATGGCCTGGGACCATCGTAAACGGGACGGGGTGCTTGCCCAGCGTCACCACGGTGCCAATACCCGTAGTCAATGCGCCTGAGCTGCACGCTACAGCGCTGTGTCCTGTTGATGTACACCGCGTTTATTAGAAACGGATGTAAAAATCAGCGCGTCTATGAGTTGCTTCCCCTCTTTTCAAGAAAACTGTTCGATTGTTAACGACGATAAAAATCTTCAGCAGAAAACACATCAAAACTTTCAACGTCTCCGAGCACTCCCCCTAAGTATGCGGCGTTACGATTAAGTACTTGCGTCGCAAAAAACTCGGTGGTTCCAATCTTTTGAACATAAAACCGATTGGCATCGCCGGCGTCAATACGTCTCTGGGCAGCAATAGCCAGCTTTACCATCAACCAGTAAGAGATCGAATTACCGAAGAGCATCATAAAATTATACGCAAAGTACTGGGACTTCTCCGGATGAGCAAGCACATGGGCTAGCGCATCTTGACACTGGTCTCCGGCTTTACGCAGTGCTTCCAGTAGTCGCTTTAGTTGAACTGACTCAGTTACAGAAGATTCAGCCGTGCTGCTCACCTCACTCAATAATGCGCGCAATCCATCGCCGCCGTCGCGCAGACACTTTCGTCCAACAAAGTCTAAAGCCTGAATACCATTAGTCCCCTCATAAATAGGCAGTATTCTCGCGTCCCGCATATGTTGAGCCGCACCGGTCTGCTCAATAAAGCCCATGCCACCATGCACCTGCACTCCAAGAGAAGTCACCTCCACTGCAACTTCTGTGCACCAACCTTTGACCAAAGGCGTTAATATTTCAACCGCACGTGCGCTATATTCACGTACGGATTGATTGGCATGATGTTTACTTCGGTCTTCCTCCGCGATGGTATAAATCGATAATGCTCGACCCGCCTCTACCTGAGCACGCATTTGTAAAAGCATCCGCTTAACATCGCCATGGTGAATAATAGGCGCTCGACCAGCAACGCCCTGAACTCGGCCTTGAACGCGCTGCGCAGCATAATCAACGGCTTGTTGGTAGGCCCGCTCACCCACCGAAACGCCCTGATGCCCAACTGACAATCTAGCATTATTCATCATGCTAAACATGCACATTAAGCCCTGGTTTTCAGGGCCCACTAAATAGCCTACAGCACCACCATTATCGCCAAACGCCATTGTGCAGGTAGGACTACAATGAATACCTAATTTTTGTTCAATACCCAGTGCTCTAACATCATTACGCTGCCCTAAACTACCATCAGAATTGACTAAAAATTTAGGCACTAAAAACAGTGAAATCCCGTGATTACCCGCAGGAGCGCCGGGAAGCCTTGCTAGCACTAAATGAATCACATTCTGCGTCTGCTTATGATCACCCCAGGTAATATAAATCTTTTGACCTGAAATCAAATAATGATCTTCATTGGGTACAGCTTTCACTTGCACTGCCGATAGATCGCTTCCAGCCTGAGACTCAGTAAGGTTCATTGTCCCTGACCAAACGCCGGTAACTAGATTTTTTAGGTAGCAATCTTTCAAATCGTCTGAACCGTAAAGGTTTAAGGCATGAATAACCCCTCGACTGAGCATGGGCAGCAAACTCAAACCCATATTAGCCGATTGCAACATCTCCTGAACGACCACATCAACCACGCCAGGGAAACCCGCACCACCGTGTTCCGTAGCGCCACTTAAACCGCACCAACCAGCCTCTATCATCTGTTCATAAACGCCATCTAATACGGGCGCAGTTACAATTTCACCATCCACTAGATGAGTCATTTGCGCGTCTGCCACAGCATTAGTGGGCGCAACTACCTCTTCGAAAAATTTCGCTGCCTCGGGAATAATAGCCTGCAGCATATCGCTCCCAACGTCTTCGTACCCCGGAAGCTCGCTATGCGTGTCATAGCCAATGAGTTCTTCCAAAATAAATGAAAATTCTTCCGTTGGAGCTTTGTAAGCTGACATAAATAACATTGTCCTGTATAGCCGTATCTCAGCGCCGTACCAAGATTTACGCTGTTGAAAATCACTGCAATTATCTAATTCCAATTGATTCTTGTAAACCAAAAATCTGTGTAGAAGGTGTTTTTCTGCGCGAAGTATTTGTACTATATTGTAGCTGTCTGGGTTGCATGGGTTTCACCGCGTTTCATCGCAGCGATGATGGACTGGCGTGCAGTCAGTGTGAAGTTGAGGATGTGATATCTAGATCGTGAGGCAGTAATTGTATCGACTGGCAAAACATCGAGCTCTCTTCGGAAGGTGATCTGGCCTGCAGCACCTATCTACTGATCTAAACAACTTAATTTGGCGTGAGGTACTTTCTATCCGCCCTTTGGTGACTCTTTAGACTGAAACAGGGTTATGTGGCATTCTAGTATGTAAGTGTTTATCAACCAGCGGGCTGCACATGGACTCTTTCCCTCGACGTATTAGATTGCAAGCTCGGTCAGCCGTATGAGTTCTGTAACATCAGCCATGCATACTTCGAGACCGGGCACCGTGGCCGGCATATTCATTTGCTCGATCTTCCTGCTCACACAGTTCAATGTCAGTGTGCTGAGTCCGGTTATTCCGGCCATTGGAGACAGCTTCAGCCTCAGCGGTAAATCGGCTCGTTTAATACTGTCGTACGGTTTTGCAGGTTACATGGTAGGTCAGCTGGTCTGGGGACCGGTCTCTGATCGAATCAACCGTTCGAAAATCATTATCGTCAATCTTGCACTTTATATGGTTCTTGCCCTGTCGGCGATGGTGATGAGTACAGAAGCAGCGCTGTTGGGTGTCTATATTGCTATGGGCTTTTTTGCATCAACATTTACCAGTGTTGGCAATGCCATCCTAAAAGACCTCTACAAGGGTGATGACTATGTGAGAATAGTAGCCAACGTTGGAGTTGTGATGGCAGCGGGCCCGGCTATTGGCCCGGGACTTGCAGCTATAATAGTGACGTATTCAAAAGGGGGCTGGCAGGTGGCATTCCTGTTACTGGGGCTTGTCAGTCTTATCAGTTTGCTGGGGTTTTCGGTTTTTTGCCGTTATCCGTCGAGCAAGGGCCCAATTGCAACTCGGCCCGATCACTCCAACAACCTATTCCGCAATGGACGTTTCTTTGCTGCTCTTTTCTCTTTCAGCCTGCCTTTTGGAATAGTCATATCCTACCTTGCGGTGGGTCCCTATTTTTTCCAGCAGTACTACGGACTTCCGACGCATATGGTCCACATCGGGTTTGGCGTGACTACTTTTTTCTATCTGCTGGGCGCATTTTTTTTTCGCGCTCGTAGTGCATTGATCACGCCCATCGCTGCGCTCAGCCTGGGGACGGTAATTGCACTGGTTGGTGCAGCTGCGCTGCTTCTATTTGCGACGATCTGGCCACATGATGCCTGGCTGGGTGTCCTTGCACTGTGCCTGCTGTTGGGTGGAGCAGGTATCATAGTGCCGGCAGGTAAGGCGGCCACGATGGGACAGGTCGATAGCGCCTTTGGCAGCGCAGCGTCGACTATGAAGTTTGTTCAAAGCGCATGCGCGTTGATGGTCTCCGCCTGTGCCGCAGTGCTGTTTTCTGCCCAGAATATTCTGCCCTTGTTGCTGTTGTACCTTGCTGTCACATTGCTGGCGTGTCTCGGTGCGGCGTTACTGAGACGATCGTCTCTGGCGGATTGAGTTGAATAGACGCAAGTTGTGTTATCGAATACCCCGATAGCAAGTATGCAGTTACCTCCGACGTCACCGCCAACTTAAGTCACCGCCATAGGCAGAACCGATCGATGAGCACTTATAAACACAATACCTGATATTATTTTTATAACTCGAGCTGCAAGAAAATGAACGGTATCGGGATCTTAGGGTAAGTGCGTTTGGTGAATAGGCGGAGGCAGTCACGTCAGACCCGGGCTTGATTCGGCTGATCTCAAAAGTTAACCCGTCGATACCATTGAGTGTGTTTATGACGTATAGCCAAAACCGTTGAAAGCGACTGCGTTCATCAATCAAAACTCGCAATCCGCTGCGATGCCAATGAACCTGCCAGATTCGACGTTTAGAGCAAAAAAAGGTGTCGTTAGGAAATTCCTCTCCTGTCAATTACTCGCTCACATCGTCTCGATCAGGGCAGTTGCAAGACTCTGGTACCGTCACATCCATCACCTCTACGTGCTTTTGCGGTCGTCCATAATCGAAGCCTGCAATCAAGTTGAACGTGCCCGACGCCTCGCCGTTATCAGTGCCATCGTCGTCTACAAATGTGAGGTATGACCAACCCCATTCACCATCTGTGCGTCCATTGGTATAAGTATTGAAGCGCCATTTAGCTCCATCGCAAGAATCATAAAATACCAATCGGCTAGGCCTGGCCACGGTGCTTCCAATTTTTAGCGTGTATGCCGACAGGAAGTAACGGCCCGTCTCTTTATGTTTGACGGCATCGCTGTGAACAATAACCTGCCCCTTGGCGATTTTAGGGTCGATGGCTTGCAGCGCAGGTTCTACCGGCAAGATGGAGGAAGAGTTGCCTGTAAGCGCATCCTCCCAAACACCATTATTATACTTTTCCCAGCGAGTGGTAGAGCCTGCCTTCGCCATGTTTAGCACCTCGCTAAGCGGTGATCGTGCCCGGGTAATTTGGCCCCAGCCCGGCGCCACGTTTACATCGTGGTAGACGATGTTGAGGTACTGCACTCCCTCCTCAGTATTGATAAACCACGGCACACCGTGGACGTTAAAATGTAGGCGGTCTGCGTTGAACCCGGCAATGTGCCCCAAATACGTAAAATATGGTTGCTTGCTCGTCGCCGTGCTCGCGGCCATCCAAGCCAAACCGACTTTGGAATTGCCAGGCGCGCAAAATTTTCTGTCTTTTGTCCACGGGTCACAAGCCATATGCCAGTGGTCATCCTCGGCCGTATACTCAGCGTGAACGAAGCCCAATACGCCCGCAGGCGTCTGATACGTGTTGGTAATCCATTTGTAGCCCCGGGTACCTGATGTGGCCTGGTCAGAGATGTGCATAAACTCTGGTTGAAAAAATTCTCCAACATCAATTTCCCGAGGATTTTTGACATCCCCCATAGTGAGACGATGGCTAATATCGAGGCGTTTAACAGATGCCTTGTTGTACTGCCTAGCGGTGGGTAGCACCCATATATTTTTTTCGCCCGATCGGAAGGTGCTAATGGGTGCATCAATAATATTGCCGTCAGTGAGCTCTTCAATGTCGGCTTTTGAAAACATGACAGTCTCGCTGTGGCTAGACACTTCAAGTTTACAGTCCTGCGCATTTGCTGCGGCAGCGATAGAAAAAATTGCTATGAACCAGAATACTGAGGGCATATTTTTTTACCGAAAAATACCGAGGATGCAGTATCACTCAATCGAAAAATTGTTGCAAGGCGAGCTAAACCAATGCGCCGTAGCGCATTGTGCTTGGTAGATCTTCTCGTGTGTATAAGACCAGTAAAAGGGCACTGACAAGCGAACCCGTCGGTGCCAGAACATGGTTAACTCGTCATTGCCCGTCGATTTTAACGTGAACCGCTATCAATACAGATCATACCCTCGCCTTGCAACGTTTAGACTGCACTGATCAAGGCGTGCCTGCAGTTTGGCGGCTACGGAATTAGAATCAGACATAGCGTCACGCCATTCGTCCCATGCCTTGCCAAAACTGGCGGCGTCCTTGGTTGTTCCCAGCCAGAAAAATGACTCAAGATCGCCGCTTTGCAACGGCATGGCAATCTTTGCTGAATAGCCGTTTTTCATACCCCATTCTTTGTTGAAGTCCTTCACGATCGTTAGGTATTTATCGGACGAGCAGCCATCGACCATTTTGGATTCAATGACATCCAGATATTCTGCTGAAGCGGTCATCGGAATAAAAAGTAACAGAGTAAGTGCAAATATTTTCATTATTGTTTCCTCAACAAAATAAATTCCCCGTGCCGGCCCCGGCACAGGTCAGATTAAGTATACGTGGTAATACGGGGAAGGGAAGACAAGGAACGAATCAAGCGCCAGTCAGCCGGTGTTGCTCTTGCTGGGTTATCGAAAAGGGCATGACAACTAAACTGGTCGAAATTGCTAGAATCGGTGTATGAATACCTACAAACGGCATCAACACGTTAGCTTTTTGAGATCAGCGAAATCAAGCCCCGAGTCTCACGCGACTGCCTCTGCCCATTCACCGAACGCACTTACCCTAAGATCCCAATACTGTTTAGCGCTGACCTGATGCCTTCCCAGATCTAACAGATTACTGACCGCAGCATGAGGGCCCGGGAATCTCTGAGCCTGCTTGACCGATTTAAACTTACGCATACCCCGATCTCTCACCCTGGTCGCCTTGTGCGATTGCTCAGCCCGGTTGTTGGTATACTGACTACTGTCATGAACGGCACTCGGCATTCCATTCCCGATGTGCAACTCCATAGCTTCGCAGTTTTTCCGTAACAACCTTTCGGGGTTCGCCGCCATGGCATTGCAATAACCTTTTGAAAAAATATTTAGCTACTGCGCAACCCGTTTAGCCTGGGGATACACGATGGCAATATTAATGGTGTGGTGAATGACTCCGACCTCGAGAATTGGGCGAGCTATGCTAGCTCCGCAGGTCTTTCGAGTGTCTATGACTTCAATCTAGATGGCCTTACTGACGCGCTGGATGAGTCCATTATTCTTAAGAATATGGGCTTGGATTGTGGCGGAAACGAAACCTAGGTGAAGGCAGATTTACGGTCATTGCGGTGGACCGGCAAAGATCATCTTTAGTGTTTTTTAGTAATTGAAACCATCTAAGTCGGATCGGAGAATTTCGGCACGCGCTTCTCAAAATTTGCCATCACCGCTTCAATTTGATTCGGTGAATTCATCAGCGCACTTTGCGCTACAGACTCGGCCATTAATCCGGCGGCGAAATCAGGCTGGCGCTGATTATTGATAAGGCATTTGGCGGCACGGATAGCATCGGGGTTCTTATTGGCGATTTGCTCTGCGGTTGCTTGAGCTACGGCGAGTGGCTCATCGCAGACGCGAGTAGCAAAACCGTATTCGCCCGCCTCAACCCCTGTGAATACGCGAGCTGTATAGGTCAGTTCACGAATAATATCTTCACGGACATAAGTACTCCACAGTTGCGTGCCTGCCATATCCGGTACGATCCCCCACTTCATTTCCATTATGCTGAGTTTAGTGTCAGGGTGAATATAGCGAATATCTGCACCGGTCATAACCTGCAGGCCAGCACCGAAACAGGTACCGTGAACAGCGGCGATAACAGGTACGGGGACTTCATGCCAGACCCAAGCGGCCTGTTGAAACATATTGTTTAAGCCGTGTGTGCGTTCATTTAGATTTGTAGTGCCGCCAGCCATTGACACCATATCCAATCCTGCAGAGAAGGCGTTACCCGCGCCGTGCAAAATCACCACTTTTACGCTGTTGTCTTCCTTGATGGCTTCACCGGTTGCAATGAGTGCCTCAAAGAGGTCTAGGTTAAAAGCATTCATTTTATCGGGGCGATTTAATGTAACGGTGGCAATGCCGTTTTCTAGTTGGTAGGAAATCGTGTCACTCATAGTCCGTCTCACTGCTAAATGTTAATCGGTGCCTTGTTATTGGTTTATGGTAACTGCTATAGCTGTATGGTGCCGGCTTTTAATTTGACTGTACTTTCCGTCGCACCCAGCGTTGTAGCGTAGCTCGCGTAAAGTGTTGCTTTCAAGACCGCAAAGATCTCCCGCTCTTTGATGGACAGCGCTGTTATTAGCTCTACTGCGGATGGTATTAAACTGTCCTCACTACACGCTGCATCAGCGATACGCAGATTCACACACTCTGTGCCGCCGAATCGCTTACCCATTAACACGGCGTCACGCAATACTGACGGTGCTAATTTTAACTGCGCTACTGCCAGCACATCTGGGTTAATCGGTACACCTACGTCCACTTCGCTAATGCAAAACCAGCCCCTGTCTTCGCGCATAACCCGGTAGTCGCAGGCCAGCGCCAGAAACGCACCCGCGGCAAAGGCATGGCCGTTGATGGCGGCGATTGTAGGTAGGGGGAAATTTATTAAACGACCATATAATCTTTTTATTTCGATACCGAACGTCGTCAACTGTTCTTGCTGATAGCCCATGAGAGCTGCGACATTTAAGCCGGCAGAAAAAGCCTTACCAGAGCCGGTAATAACCAACGCAGCCGGGCCATCGGCTGCGGCCTCGACTGCGTCTAGAGACTCATGCAGTGCTGCGAGGAATTCCAAATCGAAGGCGTTGCCTTCCGCGCCATCCATCGTGAGAATAGAAATATGGTCTTGCTGTGTAAGTTCAATCATCAGTATGCCTCAATATTTTTTCTGCTTAAAAAATGATTTATCTTTTTTTCACTGTCTCTAATAACTGTATTAGTCAATCTTGTCGTTAGCTAAGCACTAAGGCTGCGATAAAGTTGCCGTATTAATAGCTCAAGCTGTGAAAGATCACTTAGGAAGAAGGAACACGATCCCTCTACCCTCCCGTTACTCGCACCTCCATCGCGGGCACCGCCCTAGACCTTGCCTCGTTTCGCTTGGAAGGCTGCTCGGCAGCAGCGTCCGCGAGCTCACAAATCAACCAGCAAGAAAGCCACTGAAAAAAAGGCTCGCCTCTCTGCGCTCGAAGGTTTAGCAGTGGATGGATGTGAATTTTTCGATGACTGTTGCCGACAAGATTTCACTGTGATCGATCGGTTGTTCGCGATCTTTTCAGGCATTGTGACTCGTATCCACAAGGAGATCTGCTCACGATAGCCCGTTTTTTTCCTATACTTGAGAGGCCCCATCATTAACGTCAGATTCTCATTAGCATTAAGCTGACGGGATCTAGTGTCGTGCTAATGACACCGTATCGATATGCTCTACTTCACGCAGCGACGTTACTTGCACGCAAACCTTCCAAACGCTGCGCTATGAGGTGATCGGCATCACGCATAATGCGATCAATAAGCTCCTGGCAGCTGGGGATGTCATTGATGAGACCGGCAACCATTCCGCAGGACCAGGCCCCGGCATCAACATCGCCCTCTTGCATAATACGCGGGTATACCCCAGCCACTTCAGCGGCAACATCCTCGAACTTGATATCGGCTCCCAGCTCACGCTCCGTTTGCAGCAATCGTTCCACCGCTGGGTTGGTCAAGACCCGCTCAGTATTGCGCAGTGGGCGCATCACCAGCCGCGTGTCGCGCTCCGTAGCCTGCAAGATAGCCTGCTTCACATTGTCATGCACCGGCGCCTCTTTCGTGGCAATAAACCGGGTACCCATATTCATACCCTCGGCCCCCATGGCCAGAGAAGCAACCAGGGAACGGGCATCTGCCATACCACCCGAGGCGACAAAGGGGATATCCAATTCGTCTGCTGCGCGCGGTAGAAGAATCATATTGGGAATATCGTCTTCACCGGGATGACCGCCGCACTCAAAACCATCTACAGAGGCCGCATCGCAACCAATGGCCTGGGCCTTGAGCGCATGGCGCACGGCGGTGCATTTATGGATGATTTTTACCCCGGCCTCTTTCAAAGCGGGGAGGTATTCAACAGGGTTGTTTCCTGCCGTTTCCACAATCTTGACTCCGCCTTCGATAATGACGCGAACCATCCCAGCGTAGTCCGGCGCTTTCAGGATCGGCAGGAAAGTCAGGTTGACCCCAAAAGGCTTGTCGGTCATGTCCTTGCAGCGCGCAATCTCAGCGGCCAGCTTTTCAGGGGTGCCCTGTGTCAGCCCGGTGATAATGCCCAATCCGCCAGCGTTCGATACCGCGGCCGCCAATTCAGCGTAGCCAACATAGTGCATCCCCCCCTGGATAATCGGATGTTCGATGCCAAACAGTTCAGTAATTCGAGTTTTCATAGTCATTCCTTACGTTTGTGGATAGGCGGCTTAACAGACCAGCCAGTTTGCGATGGCCTGGCCAATTTCCTCGCCAGAGTCTTCTTGGATGAAGTGAGAGCCTTTCACCGTCACTTCAGATACATTAGGCCAGCTTCTGACCAGTTTACGAGCTGCTCCTCGTAGCATGGCACCCGGATCTGCGTTGACAAAAAGCTTGGGTGTTGGGGAGCTGGCGAGGTATTGACCATAGTCGGCAATGACTCTGGCGACATCTTCAGGCTCTGTGCCAACCACGATTTGCCGCGGCCAGGTCAATGTTGGTCGTCGATCTTCTCCAGCGTTCAAAAATGGGCGTCGATACTCGGCCATTTCCTCGTCTTCTAGCTTACGCATAATGGACATAGGGAGAATGCCTTCAATAAACATGTTCTGCTCAAGAATCATTTGCTCGCCCGCCTCTGACTTAACACCCTGTAAAAATTGTCCGAACTCTTCGGGAAGGTCGTCGTAGTTCCGCGCCGGGGCAACGACCGCTTCCATAAAGGCAATAGCTTTCACTTTTTCTGGATTCTGCTCGGCCCAATGAAAGCCGAGCGCAGACCCCCAATCGTGAATGATCAATGTGACATTTTCTTTCACGCCCAACTCGTCGAGTAATGCGAACAGGTACGCCTTGTGCTCTACAAAGCGATAGCTGTCTGGGCCGCTGTTATCCAGCTTCTGGGAGTCGCCCATGCCAATCAGGTCTGGTGCAATCAATCTGCCTTTGCCTTTTAATGCCGGCATCACCTTGCGCCACAAATAGGACGACGTCGGGTTACCATGCAGAAAGACAATGGGATCTCCTTCACCCTCTTCGATATAGGCCATTGTCTTGCCATTAATGGCTTTGTACTTCTTTAGATTTCTAAATTCGGCACTCATGGAAATCTCCTTAATCGAAGTGGTTGATACTGAATGAAGTAACAAGGTAGCGACTGCGGTTGGCTTTATTCCTCAACCCCAGTCCGTCGGGCAATTGATCCGCATCATAGGTTGCTATTCCTGCCCCCTGAGTTTCCTGAAAGTCTTAGAAGAAGCTATAACGAACAGTCACTCCATAGGTACGTGGCGCCTCCAGAAAGAATGCCTCGGTACCCGAGTACGCTATCGGTGCTGTAGCCAAAAGGGCGTAGGCTTCATCGGTCGCATTTCTCACCCACAGTGCGGCATCCCAGTGATCATTGCGCCATCCCAAACGGACGTTCAGCAACTTCTTATCCTGCTCGACACTGTCAGGCTGATAGGTTGGGTTAGTGAAGTGGTCTCCCATAAAGCTGTAGTCACTGCGCAGGTAGGTCACGCCATCAGCAAGGGGTAGCAAAAAGGTCGCGGACAAGTTGCCGCTCCAGGTGGGCGCATAGGGTACATCCAAGTTCAGCTCGGCCAGATCGCCGTCAGTGTACTCGGCATCCAGATACTGCAAGCCACCTGACAGCATCAGGAACTGCCAGGGAGCGGCGGAAAAATTCAGATCCACACCAGTGCTGGTGCCTTCAGCGGCGTTGCTGACAAATGAACCGACTCCAGTGGGCTGTTGGGCTAGAAACTGTAAATCACTAAACTCTGTGTAAAACGCACTGACATTCAGTTGTAAACGACTGTCTAACAGTTGTGATTTGATACCTAACTCATAGTTGGTCGTGTCCTCGTCCTTGAATTCCCGAGGTGCGCCCTCGCCGGCTACACCGTTAAACCCGCCTGATTTACTGCCCGTGGATATGGATGTGAAGATCATCGTGTCTGCATTCACAGACCAAGTGAGGTTGGCCAAGCCGGTAAACCCATCGGCATCGCGGTCAAAGCTCCCATCAACGGGGGCGAACGCTATTTCTACCAAAGAGCTGCCGGTACCGAAGAGTGCCGCTGTGGAAAATGGCTGTGTGTACAGGTCGGCATCCTTGGTCTCTGTGGTATACCGTAAACCTAGGGTTGCCGCCCAATCCTCGGTTATTTTGTAGGTGGACTGACCGAACAGGGCGTAGGTTTCGGTCTTCCATGTGTTGTTGAAAAAGACGGTATCGCCCGGCTGCACGAGACTACCGAATATCGGACCCAGCCCTGTTGCCGCACCTCCCACCGCGATTATGTCATCCCCAATAACAATAGGTGCCTCGTCCTTGCCCCCCCGCGTGCGTTCCTCATAGGCATAAAACGCGCCCGCCATATACTGCCAAGCGCCGTCTAAGTCACTGGTCAGGCGGAATTCCTGAGAATACTGTTCACCACTATATTTGTCATCAATAATACCCAGAACGTCAAGCTCGGATCGCTCGGCGTCTGTAGAGGTTTTGTAGTCGTAGTCATTCCAGGCGGTGAGAGAGGTCAGGACTGCCGTATCGAGTTCATAATCCAACTTCACATTAACGGCATCTGATTCCATTTCAAAATTAGAGTCCACGTTCACATTGTTTTTGTAGTTAAAGGCATCGTTTTTCGGAACCGGCAGACCTTGGGTTATAAGTTGGTCAGTGACGGCGGCGGTTTGGGTAGCATCAGCTGCGCAACAGCTGTCGTCACGATCGACGTGAGCAACGGTTAGTTGCAGGCTGAGCGTTTCGATTGGCAGCCACAGCAGCTTGCCTCGTGCATTCCAGTCCTGTGCTGCGTTGAGGTCAGCACCGGTATTACTCTCCATCCAGCCATCGGTTTCATACCAGTTACCCGCAATGCTGTAGGCCAGTGAGTCACTAATAGGTCCGGTAACGGCACCCACGTAACGTTGCAGAGAGTAATCCCCGAGGCTGGCTTCAACATATCCTTCCGTTTCCTTGAGGTTAGGACTTTTCGTGATGACGCTGATCACCCCTGCGTTACTGTTCTTGCCGTATAGCGTGCCCTGCGGCCCCTGCAATACTTCAATCCGCTCAATGTCAGTAAGCTCCGACATACCGAGGCCGGAACTGCCCATATAAACCCCATCTAGGATGAAGGCGACCGAGGGCTCCAACGCAGGGTCATTTTGCGCTGTGCCAAAACCGCGAATTCGCAGGGCAGTCGCAAACGGGCTTAGGTTTGAGCTGACGGTCAACGCTGGCACTAGTGCCGCGACATCACTGATATCTTGGATACCGGCTTCTTGAATGGTAGCCGCAGAGATAGCCGTTACCGTGATGGGAATATCCTGCAGACTCTCGGCCCGCTTGGTCGCGGTTACAACAACCTCTTCCAGCATGGGTGTCTGAGCGAGAACCCCCGCGCCATAGCTAACGAAAGCAAGGGCGGATACAAGCGTCTTTATTCTAGTCATGCGCTACTCCTTTTAGTTTCTTTTTGCACTGAGGGCAGCGTGCTCTTCAGAGTCCTGCACTAGCGGATTTATGATCATGAGGTCAGGCACAAGTAATGGATTTTCAGGCAAGAACGGTTTGATGTTATTGAGCCAGTTGTTTAATGACGGTTCGAGCGTAAGCCCCAAATGCTGATCCATACCCACCATATAGTTAAATACCACCTGCGGGAATATGGCGAAATCTACCAGTGATGGTTCTTTGAGGCCTCCGAAAAATGGCCCTCCCTGCAAATTCTCAATCAACTGCAGAGGCACACGCGCTTGCATGTCAGATAAGGACTCTGTGTGGTCTACATTGCACATCATATGTTTAATAAAAGGCGCCGTTTTCAATACATCAGGCCAGGCGTTGCGAATTTCATCGGGCAAGGGCGTCTGGCTGCTGACAATTGCGGCGAGTCGCCATGCACGATGTCGAAACTTCGCGCTCATCTCGCCTTCATAAGCGGATCGGAAGCCAGCCAAAATAAGACTATCTGTTACCCATGAATCCAGCGCCAAAATACTTTCCCTTTCCTGCTGAATGCTACCCAACAAGGGCTTTTCAGGAAATAATTCGTCTAACCATATCGCCAACGGGGTAGAGTCGGTTCGCCACTCATCGTCGATCTGCAGAACGGGAACCTGGGGCTGCCCGGTGAAGGCTATTTCTCTAGGATCTACAGGGTTAACCGGAACAAACTCAAAGGGCAGCTTTTTATAGTAAAGACAACAGCCCACCTTGCGTACATAGGGACTTGTTGAGTAACCGTACAGTTTAATATTCGCCACTTCACACCTCTATTCATTTGTCACTTGAGTGAGATACTTATCAACGCTGCAGGGCTAAGGCGTCAATCGGTTATCTCCTATCTCTTACTGCGCTTAGTTTTACGCGAATCAAGTCGTAGGAAAATGATGTTTTTACCGCATTTCTGGTCCCTTTTCTCGAAAGGAAGCCCTACCGCTTGACTATTTAATTCTCCCAGATAATTGTTTCATGATCCGTGTCGGGTACTTTATCAAGCGTGTAATCAACCGCCACTGACCCATCAGCGAGTGAAGGCCACAAGGGTTCCACCATTTGGCTGTCGAGTGAATAAAGCACTTTACGAAGCTGATTGAATTTCTCTGGGTGTGATGTAGAAAGATTGTGCTGCTCAGTTGGGTCTTCATTGAGATTGAAAAGCCAGGTTTTACCGTTGTGCTCCAATAGTTGTAGCTTCCAGCCGTCTTGTTGCACGACTTTATATCCGCCAGTCCTCCAGAAAAGTGGCCGGTCTAAAGACGGCTGTTTCGGGTCCAGCGCCACCTTAAGAATGTCCTTACCATCGATGATACGATCCTCAGGTGGCTCAATTCCCGCGGCGGCAAGCACCGTGGAAAAGATATCGATATGAGCGACTGGCGAATCATACTGGCTACCTGCTGCAATTTTTTCTGGCCAGCGAATAAAATACGGTGTGCGAATCCCGCCTTCAAAAAACGTCATCTTCCAACCGCGATAGGGCTTGTTCAGGTCGGGTAGGCCGACGTAAGCAGCACCGCCGTTGTCGGATGTAAAAATCACTATGGTATTATCCGCGAGGCCGTTTTTCTCCAGTGAGGCCAGCACCTGACCAATGCCTCGGTCCAGACCACGAATCATGCCTGCATAGGTTCGCTCGGTATGGTTCTCTATATGACTTAAAGCATCATAGTCCCGCTTTTCCGACTGTAACGGCGTATGGGGTGCGTTATAGGCCAGATACATAAAAAACGGCCTATTACGATTAGCCTCGATCGCCTTGATGGCTTCGCGACTAAAGTAATCCGTCATATGGGAGTCGGGTTTAAATCTATCACCCTTGTTGAACCTCACAGCGTACTTTAGGTTGGGCCAAAGGAACCTGTCGATTGGATCGAAATCTTGCTTTGAATTAACAACCTCAGGATCGTCTTCCTCCATGAACATCCCGCCACCCCCCAGAAAACCCAGAAATTCATCAAATCCCTGATCATTGGGCAACATGCCTTCTTTTCCACCAATATGCCATTTCCCTATTGCAAGCGAATGGTAGCCTTTTTCCTTGAGCGCTTCGGGCAGTGTAAGCTCACTACCGGGCAAACCTAGTGACCTTGGATCTGGGTAGTTCTCGACATTTTCCTCTTTAAAGCTGGCACCACTAGCCATTTTCATAAATTGCGGTGATGCCGGCGTAAATTCAAACCCAACCCGTGTGGGATAACGACCTGTGAGCAACGCAGCGCGAGAAGGCGCGCAGCTAGCGTTACCGGTGTAACCGTTGGGGAAATGAATACCTTGCGCTGCAATCGAATCGATCTGCGGTGTTGGTAGGCTGCCACCGCCTATACCACCGCCATAGTAGGCAATATCGTTGACGCCAAGATCATCAACAACAATCAATACGATGTTGGGAAGCCTATCAACGTCATTATCCTTTGACGGCGACGCGCTGGGTCCTTGCTCCCAGGTAACGGGCTGATTTTCTCCAATCGGGCTCACAAATTCAGAGATAATCCCCGGCAGGTAATACCAATACTGTGAAAAAAGATATCCGCCTACCACCACCAGGCCAAGCAGACCGATCATTACCTTCTTCATTACCTTCTCCATCATAATCAGCCGTAGAGTTTCACGTCGATTACGCCTTATAGAAATGTTGCTTTTACCGTATTTCTGGTCTTTTTTCTCGAAATAAAGCCATGGTCACAGGCACCGGTGCCAAACCTATTGTGTAGTAGCGTCGCGGCGTTGATCTAATCGAGCGCCACCCGGGTGTAGGGCGCACTGATAGGTATGGTGTTGCCGCCGACGGTGACCGTGTGGGTGGTGACGAGGTCGATCGATGTACGACTGGGCTCGAGAGGGATGGAAGCGGCCCAGGTGTTGCCGGCGCCGGTCATGGTGGTCCAGTTGTCGTCCGGGAAAAGGTCGTAGAGGTACCAGGACGACCCTTCGGGTCCGCGGTCGTACATCCAAAAGATCCGGCTGTCTTCGGGCACGCCACCGTCAGGGAAGGTCAATGTCACGTCGAGGGTGGCGCCATTGACCGTGGTGGCGATGTCGGGTGTCTCGAGCCCGCGATCGGCACCGAAAAGCTGTTCGGCGAAGAAGGCGGCGTTGACGCTGTCGCCAGGCGCCTCGGGATGGCCGGGCCTGTCGTGGCCGCCATTGGGCAGGATGTAGGTGCGCAGGTCGGGCAGGATCGTGCTGGTGCCGGGCACGTCGTATGCCACCCAGTCGTGCGAGCCGGGGAGGCTGAAGTACTCGACACCGCGGGCTGCCAGTTCATCCCAGTTCTCGCTCACGTAAAGGTCATCGGCGACGCGGTCAAAGCTGGCCTGGATGTCGGCTTCGGACCAGCCGAAGGGTCGGGCCAGGTCCAACAAGGCTGCGGTGGATCGGTATCCCTTGTTGTAGTAGTTCCACGGCTGATCGCCCGCTGGCAGGCCCGCGGCTCGGGCGGCATCGAAGCCGATATTGGCAGCGGCAACCTCCGCAACGGCGGCCGGGTCGTTGGCTCGAATAGGCGATAAGGCCGTGAATGCTCTTGTGCTCCTCACAGCGGTAATGCGCTCGTCGTGAATAGACGAGATCAGTGGAGTGATGCCGTTCTTGGAGCCGCCATAAGCAATCACCCGGCCCGGCCGGAACACGTCGTCGTCAAAGGCCGCGGTGATCGACCGCATCATGATAGCGCTCCACAGGTAGTATTCGGTGAAGCGCCAGTCGAGGTCGTCGAGGAAGCGATTTCGGAGGATAGCCTGGGAGGGCAGCCCTGGGTACTGGGCGATTGTTTTGATCTTAGCCATGACCACCCCGACGCCGCCGTCGATAGCCACTTGCTCGCCGGCGAACAGCCGCTTGTCACCCTCGCCGCTTCCGGACAGCGAGCCGCTGATGACGAATCCGTCTACGGAACCCTCCAGAGGAGCGATGAGTCTTACGGGCACCCGGATCTCGACGCCCACCCACCAGTCATCGACGTGGATGTCGATGAGCTTCTGGCGGGTAGTGCCGTTGATGGTGTCGACGTGCCAGTCCTCCACGACCACAACGTCGAGGGTGCTGGTGTCGGTCATGGTCGGCATGTGGAAGGGTTCGTCCAGCGTGGGGCCGTTGAACGCAGGTTCATTGACAGATATTGTGATTCCAAGCGAAGCAGATAATTGTCCATCTGAAGCATTAACTGTGATGCTGTATGTGTTGTCTTGATTATCGTCTTGTGGGTTCTCATAATCTGGCGGTGATTGAAACGTCAATAGACCAGAAGAAGGGTTAATTGATAAAAGAGGTGAGTCAACCCCACTTATAGAATAGGTAATGGTATCCCCGTCAGTATCAGTTGCTTTGATGGGTGTAACAGTCGAGGTGTTTTCATCAATAGCATAATCAGTTAGACCAATTAACTCGGGTGCTGCATTTCGTCGGAAGCCTGAACTATCGTCCCCACCTCCGCCTCCACAGGCAGTGAAAAATAAAATAAAAATATAGACATATTTATGCTTAGTCATGCAATGCACCAAAATTTCTAACAATTTGATAACGCTTCACCTCGTGCTTCGTCTATTTTCCGCAAGTGACTGTTAGGCCAGCGCCTCGGTGAGCGAATGGATCTGCATTTCGTCAGCTGCCAGCGTTGGATTTTTCGGCAAATGCTCAGACACGCGCTTCAACCAGCCCTTTATTACCGGGTCCACCGCCGCGCTTAAATTCTCCTCCAACCCAAACATGTAGCCAAACACGAGTTGTGGAAAGACAGCAAAATCAAGCATGGTCGGCTGATCCAGCCCGCCCATATAGGGGCCATCACCAATGTGTCCAACGAGTTCTGAAAAAATGCGAACTTGCATGTCCTCATAGCTCTCGGTGAGATCCATATGTTTCGCCATGTGCCGTATGAAAGGCGCCGTCCGAAGCCCCAAGGGCCAAATAAGGCGGA
>ENA-OSJC01000136-OSJC01000136.1-marine-metagenome-genome-assembly--contig:-NODE-136-length-74365-cov-5.504483_pt1 | contig 74365 bp, 72 predicted proteins | sample MGYA00237885_ERZ534234 | MGnify/ENA primary metagenome ERZ534234 (study PRJEB26413, sample SAMN06343907) | marine metagenome | isolation source: coastal waters | place: Atlantic Ocean: West Antarctic... | reverse complement strand
GGGCTGGTGGCTATGGAGGATATTTGCGAAATTAGTTCTCGTCTTATAGTAAATAAAGCTGCTATGAAGACGAAACATGTGTTGATCAAACAACTTATAGTTACGATAGAAGATTCTTTAGGGTAGCTTGCTGTGCCTCCAAAAATCAAAATTCTGAGCACGACTGATAAAGACTTTGATTCTCAATTCAAATTATTACTCGAACGAGAACTGCAAGATGAACAACAGGTTTCGTCGGTGGTGCGCGAGATCGTTGCGTCTGTTCGCTCTGGAGGTGATGCGTCGCTTCTACGGTATACCAATGAGTTGGATAGACGCTTGGAGTCGAGTGTTGCCGAGTTAGAAGTCTTAGATTTTGAGGAAGCTCTGCTGGACCTCGACAAGTCATTAAAGGAAAGTTTAACGACTGCTGCGGATAGAATTAAGAGCTATCACGAGAAACAAAAAATGAGCTCTTGGGAGTTCAAAGATGAGATGGGGAACTCTTTAGGACAACGTGTGATTCCTATTGAGCGAGTGGGGGTTTACGTGCCTGGGGGAAAGGCGTCTTATCCGTCGTCGGTTCTCATGAATGTAATACCAGCTAAAGTGGCTGGTGTGTCGGAAATCATTATGGTAGTTCCTGCTCCAGACGGGTTTATTGAGGATGTTGTTCTTGCTGCAGCAGCTATAGCGGGAGTGGATAAAGTATTCACCATTGGTGGTGCTCAAGCTGTTGCCGCTCTTGCCTTTGGGACTGAGACTATCCCTCGTGTTGATAAAATCGTTGGGCCGGGCAATATCTTTGTGGCTAAAGCAAAGGCAATGTTGTTTGGAGAAGTTGGAATTGACATGATTGCGGGACCTTCTGAAATCTTGGTGATCTGCGATGGGTTGACAAGCCCCGATTGGATTGCGATGGATCTTTTCTCTCAGGCTGAGCACGATGAGCGCTCTCAAGCCATCTTAGTATCCACTAGTGTTGATTTTTTAGGTGAAGTGCAAGCGAGTATTGAACGACTGCTTCCTACTATGTCGAGGAAAGACGTCATTGTCGCCTCCCTTTCTAAAAATGGTGCCTTCATTTCTGTAGATAACATGGATGAGGCTATCGAGCTTGTGAATCGTATAGCACCAGAGCATTTAGTGATGTCTGTAGCAAACCCCCGAAACTATCTAAGTAGTATTCAACATGCGGGATCGATTTTTCTAGGGCGTCACACGCCAGAAGTTTTCGGAGATTACTGTGCGGGCCCTAATCACGTACTACCTACTTCCGGGACAGCAAGGTTTTCCTCGCCTTTAAGCGTATATGATTTTCAGAAACGGTCCTCAGTTTTGGAATGTTCGATTGATGGGGCTTCTCAGTTAGCGGAACTCTCTTTTCAACTTGCTAGTTCAGAAGGTCTCGATGCACATGCTTTATCGGCCAAATATAGGGCGTCTAAGAAATGAGTGTGGGATCAAGAATAAAAAGATTAATACCACAGAATATATTGGATCTGACTCCTTACCCTGCTGAGACTTTCCGGGGCAGTATAAAGCTTGATGCCATGGAAAATCCCTATCCAATATCCGAAGCTTTATCCGAAAGATGGCTACAAGCTCTTGGCGCGGTTGACATAAATAGATACCCTGATCCGCGTGCCACAATCCTAAGAGAGAAGATTCGTAAATTTTATGATCTAGATAAAGCAATAGAGATGGCCTTTGGTAATGGGTCCGATGAATTGATCCACTTGCTATGCCTAGTTTTTGCTAAGGGTAGATCATCTGTCGTGCTTTGTCCGGAACCTACTTTTTCAGTTTATAAATTAGCGGCGACAGCCGTTGGTATGGACTATGTTGGGATCCCTCTGAAAAGACACGACTTTTCCCTAGATTTGGAAGCGATGGAAGCGGCGCTTTGTGAGAAACAGCCTAGTTTGGTTTTCCTTGCAAGCCCCAACAACCCCACAGGAAAACTTTTAAATATTTCTGACATAAAAAAAATCTGCTCACAGACTCCCGGGGTAGTAGTGCTAGATGAAGCCTACTTTCGCTTTGCTAATGGTTCTGCTTCAGCAGAATTGCTTTCTATCGAAAATTTACTGGTTCTACAGACCTTCTCTAAAATTGGGTTTGCTGGACTCAGATTAGGTGTCCTCTTTGCTGCCAATCCTTGGATAGAAGTCATTGAACGAGTTCGAATGCCATATAACATCAATTCTTTAACTCAAGCTGGTGCTGTTTTTGCCTTAGAAAATTCTAGCTATATCGATAATCAAATTAATCTGATTGTTTTAGAGCGACAGAAAATGTTTAAGCGATTGCTCGGGATGCCTGGCCTACGTGTTTGGCCAAGCAGTGCAAATTTTATCTTGTTTAAATCACTAGAAATGACTGGAGATAAGGTTTTTTCCGGGTTGCTGGATGCTGGTATCCTTTTAAAGAATATGAGCAGTTCGGGAGCAGCCATGAAAGACTGCCTGAGGGTAACCATTGGCACGCCGTCCGAAAACGAGAAGTTTTTAGCGGCGTTATTTATTATTTTGTCAGCCAGTTGAGTTTGCTCGACTAGACTGAGCACTTAGGTTTCAGGTATTTGGTTATTTACTATACCCGTGTCCCTGTTATGCGTATTTAATGGTATAATCTCGCGGAACAAAACCTGCCCACCGTGTTAAATTACGAGCTTTCTTTTTAAGCGTGTCATGGTTGGTTGGTGTGGGATACAGCTTCAGTGAAACAGCGAAGCAATTTCATCACTAAGAAGAACCTGCATGTTCTTTGATATTTTTTAGTTAGGGAGTGAAAGAGAGGATGAGTTCAGACTCTATTGATATGGAACGACGCCAGTTTCTCACTGGAACCGCAACGGTACTGGGTGGCGTGGGGGCCAGTGTAGCTGCCATTCCTTTTGTTTCTACATTTCAGCCTAGCGCGCGCGCGAAAGCTATTGGTGCGCCCGTTGAAGCAAACATTGATCAGATTGAACCGGGACAGAGAGTCACTTATAAGTGGCGCGGGAAGCCTGTTTGGGTCGTCCGGCGGACTGAAGAGCAATTGAAAGCGCTGGAGGACTCTACTGCGGTTCTTGCTGATCCAGAGTCGGCTAAGTCAACACAACCTGTCTTCGCAGAAAATTCATGGCGTTCACTGAACAGAGAATATTTAGTTTTGGTCGGGATATGTACTCATTTAGGTTGTTCTCCTAGTTTTCGCCCGTTATTGCAGGATGAGATTATGGGCGCCGATTGGCAAGGAGGCTTCTACTGTCCTTGCCATGGGTCCAAGTTCGACTTGTCTGGCAGAGTGTATGCGGGTGTTCCTGCACCTACTAATATGGAGGTGCCACCGTATAAGTTCTTGACTGACACAAGGATATTGATTGGAGAATCAGAGGAGGCAGGCTCTTGAAATCGGTAATAGTGAAAAACTTGCTTGGATTGAGAGACTGGATTGACGAACGCTTCCCTCTAATGCAGCTTTGGAACGAGCATGTCGGCCAGTATTATGCCCCTAAAAATTTCAACTTTTGGTATTACTTTGGCGTCCTAGCACTTGTCGTTTTGGTTATTCAAATAGTAACGGGTATTTGGCTGGTTATGAGCTATAAGCCAGACGCAAATTTTGCGTTCGCTTCTGTAGAGTACATGATGAGGGATGTTGAGTGGGGATGGTTGATTCGCTATATGCATTCGACTGGTGCCTCTTTCTTCTTTATAGTCATTTACTTGCATATGTTTCGAGGCATTATGTATGGTTCTTACCAAAAGCCTCGTGAGCTGCTGTGGATTTTAGGAATGTGCCTTTATCTTGCGCTTATGGCGGAAGCTTTTTTTGGGTATTTGCTCCCTTGGGGACAAATGTCTTATTGGGGTGCTCAGGTTATAATCTCGCTTTTTGGCGCTATTCCTTTCGTTGGAGAGACCTTGTCTTTGTGGATAAGAGGAGATTATGTTGTTTCTGACATTACGTTAAATCGCTTTTTTGCTTTTCATGTTATCGCTTTACCTTTTGCAATTGCTGGTTTGGTTGTTTTGCATATCTTAGCCTTACATCATGTGGGGTCCAATAATCCTGATGGCATTGATATTAAGGCTAATAAAAATGCTCAGGGAAATCCTGTTGATGGGATACCTTTTCATCCTTATTACACGACCAAGGATGCACCTGCAGTCGTTGCATTACTAATCCTAATGGCAGTGGTGATATTTTTTGCTCCAGAGATGGGAGGATATTTCTTAGAGCATAATAATTTTATTCCCGCTGACCCGTTGAAAACGCCAGAGCATATCGCGCCAGTGTGGTATTTTACGCCTTTTTATTCGATATTGAGGGCTAATACCGTTAATTTCTTTATGGTCCCCGCCAAACTTTGGGGTGTAATCTTTATGGGCCTAGGGACTATGGTGTTTTTTCTGCTTCCTTGGTTAGATAAGGGGAAAGTCCGTTCTATACGTTATCGTGGATGGATATACAAAACTGCGTTGGGCCTTTTCGTCGTGTCTTTTCTCATTCTCGGGTATCTTGGGCTTTTACCTCCCACTCCAGCGAGAACAGCTTTAGCGCAAGTATGTACTGTAATCTATTTTCTCTTTTTCTTGTTGATGCCTTTTTATACCAAATGGGATAAAACTAAGCCTGTACCAGAGAGAGTGACATAATCATGGTTAAAATACTTTTATACCTTGGATTAATCTTCTGGGCACAGCTTTCGATGTCTTCTGAGGGAGGGACGAAGTTGATGCAGGCGAACGTTGATATCTCAAATACCGTATCTCTTCAAAATGGAGCGAAGTTGTTTATCAACTATTGTGTAAGCTGTCACTCTGCCGAGTATATGCGCTACAATCGTATGGCGAAAGACTTGGGTTTGAGTACTGAGATGGTCGAAAAAAACCTTATGTTCGCTTCCGATAAGATTGGAGATACGATGACGATCGCCATGAGGCCCGATGACGCGGAACAATGGTTTGGCGTTCGGCCCCCTGATTTGTCGGTTATCGCCAGATCGAAAGGCGTTGACTATCTCTACTCGTTTCTAAATGGATTTTATGTTGACCCCTCTCGCCCTACTGGTGTGAACAACCATTATTACCCTAATACAGCAATGCCACATGTGTTATGGGAATTGCAAGGCTTGCAAGATAAGCATGGAGACGCGCATCAAACATCTTCGGATGGGGAAATGACTCCTGTTCAGTATCAACAAGCTACGCGAGATTTAGTAGCATTTTTAGATTATGTTGGAGAACCTGCAAAGCTAGTTAGATATAAGATAGGTTTTTGGGTCATTGCATTTCTGCTTGTTCTTTTCTTAGTTGCTTGTATGGTTAAAAAAGAGTATTGGAAGGATATCCATTAGTATGACAGGTTTATCAAATAGACGATCGGTAATGACGCTATATGCAGACGCTAGTGATCCTTTGGGACATAGTGTTAGATTGGTTCTTCGAGAAAAAGATATAAACTCGAATGTGGTGCTGGTGCCAGACGGAACTAGGCCTGAAATCTTGAATGATTTTAATCCTTATGACACTACGCTCACCCTAGTAGATAGAGACCTAGTACTTTACGATTCACATACTATTTTAGAGTATTTGGATGAGCGCTATCCTCACCCTCCGTTAATGCCAGTGGATCCGGTTGCTCGCGCGAACAATAGACAGTTCCGCTATAGAATAGTCAGAGATTTATATAAGTTTGCACGAGATATAATCGGTGAAGATGAAGTAGCTGCGGCGACTGCAAGAAAAGCTATGCGGGATGACCTAATGGCGATTTGCCCTTTGTTCTTGCAGCATGCTTATTTCATGTCAGACGAATTTTCCTTAGTAGATATCTGTTTGGCGCCTATTTTGTGGCGCTTACCGAGTTACGGGATAAAACTAGGCTCTCCTGGAAAATCACTATTGAATTATGCAGATGTGATATTTAGTCGAAATGCATTTCAGGAAAGTTTGGCCGAAACCGATAAGATATTTAGAGACGAGCCTTAAAGCATTTCTATTGCATGAGATAGTTATGATATCTGTTCATCCTTATATTTTACGAGCTGTATACCAGTGGATTTGCGATACCAATTTAACCCCTCAACTCTTAGTAGATACCGATAATCCTGAGGTAGTGGTACCTAAAGAATATATTGAGAATGATCATATTATTTTAAATATAAGCCCTACAGCTGTGCGTGATTTAGTCCTAGGGGATGAATATATTATGTTTAACGCTCGTTTTGGTGGTAGATTCAGAGAAATTTCAGTGCCGATTAGTTGTGTTCAAGCCATATATGCGCGAGAAAGCAACCAAGGACTGTCTCTTGCACAATTTGATATGGAACAGCCTCATGAGGCTGGTGATAAGTCATCGAAAGAAAAGAACGTATCTGTCTCAGATACCGATACCCAACGGAAGGCCAAGTCTAAGCCTAGTCTAAAGATTGTGAAGTAGGCTTATCTTCTTAGGCATCAACACTCTTGCTTTCAAACACGGTGATCACACGCTTTACACCGCTAGTTTTTCTTACCACCGAGCTCACTAATTCTTTTTCTCTGTCGTTAACTATTCCCATTAAATAAACTGTGCCTCCCGAACAGACGATTTTTATCTCCGAAGATTTTATGCCCGCGTCTGCTAATAGTCTTATACGTACTTTTACAGCTAAATATTTATCGCTTAGTGCTGAAAAAAAACTTGGTTTTCTTGAGACGGTAATTTCATTATGTATTTGCCTAATTTTAGGAATTAAGATTGTATCTTTAAGAATTTTCAGACGGGCAGTTTCAGTTGAAGCGGTCCCAGTTAACAAGAGCACTTCGTTATAGCTCAGTACTTTAACAGCAGAGCCTTGATAGGTTTCTTTGTTGGTATTTATGATGCGTTTTGCTTTGAGAGTTATTGCCTGATCTTCGATAAATGTCCCTATAGTACGGCTTTTACCTGCACATGCAGCTATGACTAACATCAAGAGAGTGAGTAGCAATGAGTATAATTTTTTCTTTACTGTCCTGCTTTTCATTACGTGTAAAAATTACGCTCCAGTACGCGTCTAACATTTTCGGAAGTAGTAAGACTTAATGTTGTCTCACGTTGACGGTTTTTGTTCATATAGGTTCGGACTATTTTTTGGTTATGCTTCCGTTTTCAGTCGGAATCTCACAAAAGTTACACGATACTGCGATATATTCATACAGACTAGATTTTAGTCTAAAAAGCAATTGTACTGTTAGCATGTCATCACATAGCATTTTGAATTTTTAATTCAAAACTAAAGATTATTGGAGACTGTTACTTCTAGCATTAAACTTTAATTAACACGAGGTGTGAGATGCAGTTTCATAAAAAAATTAACATTAATGTGGAGCATATTGGTGTGGGACCAGCTATTTACATAGTATCTACTCCAATAGGTAATCTCGACGATCTAACCTATAGAGCTCATAATGTCCTCAAAAGCGTCGATGGTATTCTTGCGGAGAATCCAAGGCACAGCTCTCGTCTATTATCGCACTATGGAATCGTGACTCCGATGCGACAGTACCATGATCATAATGAAAAAAAGATAACTGAAAAAATTCTAGACGAGGTTATAGAAAAAGATTTAGTCATCGCATTAATTAGTGATGCCGGAACGCCGCTCATTTCAGACCCTGGTTACTCACTTGTCCAGCAAGCAGGTCTGAGACACATTCCAATATTCCCAGTCCCTGGGGCATGTGCGCTTATAGCTGGCCTTAGCATAAGCGGCTTGCCTACCAATCGATTTGTCTTTGAGGGGTTTTTACCGAGTAACGAGGGCGCACGTAAATCGAGGTTAGATGATTTGCTAAAAGAAGAACGCACGGTTGTTTTCTATGAGGCGCCACATCGAATACTTGCATTGTTAGACAGCATTGCAGATGTTCTAGGGTCATGCCGAAGTGTAGTTGTTGCTCGAGAGCTTACTAAGCTCTACGAGTCGATTTATAGGGGTACCGTTGGTGATGCTAAAAAACATTTAGCATCCCATCCTGAGGTCGTACGAGGTGAATTCGTTGTGTTACTGGAGGGGGCAAGAAAATCTACTTCTGATGCCGAGTTGGAAGATGTTTTGCGGGTTCTTTTAGCGTCCGTAGACCTAAAGATCGCAATAGAGCTGTGTTGTAAACTTACAGGCTCTAAACGTAATTTAGTCTATAAATTAGCTATTGGTATGCGCGAAAAGAACTAATCTATTGCAAAGTGGTCGAATTAAGTGGAAACTCGCATCTGCAAGTTGGCCGGGTGACCGCTGCTACTTATACCGTAATTCGATGTAGTAGCAGAGGAAAGTCCGGGCTCCATAGGATAGAGTGCCAGGTAACGCCTGGGGAGCGAGAGCTTACGGAAAGTGCCACAGAAAATATACCGCCAATCTGATTGGTAAGGGTGAAATGGTGCGGTAAGAGCGCACCGCGCCGGTTAAATGCCGGTGGCAGGGTAAACCCCACTCGGAGCAAGACCAAATAGGGAAACATCTCGGTTCGCCGAGAATACGTCATCCGCGTTAGTTTTCGGGTAGGTCGCTTCAGGCGCTTGGCGACGAGCGTCGCAGATGAATGGTCACCGCACTGTGTTTCACAGTAGTACAGAACCCGGCTTATAGGCCAACTTGCTTTTTTTATGGTCAACCAAACGTAAACCGTATATTTTAAGTTAGATATAATTTTTATCTTTATGATTTAGAACACTATTCTTTTTTTTTTATGGCGTTTTTTATTCTATTCCGCCTCTAAGTACTTGTTGTATAAGCAAGATTCTCTCAAAAGAACGTTAATTTCCCTTGACAGTTTTCCATCACACTCTTTATAGTCGCTTAGTAGTGGTGATTTGTGGGGTTATGTGGAAGTTTTATCCGCATAATTGATACTTATTCGGATCAAATGGTTTTCTTTCTATTATTTCAGGTTTAATTTGCAAAATGTTTCGAGGATTGAGTTTAGTTAATTTAGATACTAAAGGCCGCTTGGGTATTCCTATTAGGTTTAGGGACATATTCTCACGTCTCGAGTTAAGTGATTTGGTCTTGACCGTTAATCCATGGGACCGCGCCTTACTACTTTACCCTCTTTCTGAGTGGAAGGAGATTGAGTTAAAGCTTTCGACCTTATCTGACTTCGATAAAGGTAGCCGCCGTACCAAGCTGATCTTACGAGGGCATGCGACGGATTGCCGTTGTGATGCTCAAGGAAGAATTCTTATTCCTTCGGAGTTAAGAGAAATGTCTGATCTAAGGAAAGAAGTAGTGATTTCTGGTCAAGGCAATAAGCTAGAAATATGGGATTCAGATCGCTGGCGTGCTGAATGCAATAGCCTGTTGGCCAGCAATGCCAGTGATGCATCTGAAGCATTAAGCACCTTATCTCTGTGAGGGGTTAGATGTTCACACATTCTCCAGTCCTGATGCAGGAAGTAACAGATTTAATGAATTTGAGGGGCGATGGCATCTATATAGATGCGACTTTTGGACGGGGTGGACATGCTAAAGCGTTGCTGGCCAATCTTAGTGCACAGGCTAGATTGCTCGCATTCGATCGTGATCCAGAAGCTGAGAAAGCGGCTAAAACTTTCTCGCTTGAAGATCCGAGGTTGGAGTTTTTTAGGGGACCATTCTCGCAACTCAGCCGGGTAACATCTCATGCTGTCGAGCAGGTAGATGGTATTCTCTTCGATTTAGGAGTGTCTTCTCCCCAGTTAGACGATCCAAATAGAGGCTTTAGCTTTAGGTTCGAAGGCCCGTTGGATATGAGAATGGATACCTCCTGTGAAGTTTCAGCTGCCACATGGGTTAATTCTGCATCTGAGGTTGAAATCAGCGATGTGCTTTGGAAATTTGGTGACGAACGAAAATCTAGGCACATAGCTAGAAAAATTCTTGCTGCAAGAATTACAAAGCCAATAGAAACAACAAAAGAACTCGCGACCATAATTCGTAGTTGCTTTCGATATCAAGGAGGTCGTTTAGACCCAGCAACCCGAAGTTTTCAAGCTATTCGGGTTCACGTTAATGACGAGTTAACAGAAATAGAAAGAGGGCTAGAGTCAGCATTGAATCTCCTAGCGGTAAAAGGAAGGCTTTTAATAATTTCTTTCCACTCTCTTGAAGATCGGTTGGTAAAGCACAGATTTAAGAAACTGGATCTCCTGACTAAAGACCTTGTAAGAGAAGATAAATTAGAAGCACCCGCTTATCGCATCGTTAAACCTAATCTTTTTAGAGCCACTGAGGCCGAGAAAGCTGTTAACCCGCGCGCACGGAGTGCTAAGTTACGCGTGATCGAGCGTTGTTTATGAGAGGCCTTATTGTTTTGATCATCTCAGCTGCTGTGTTTGGCTCAGCGCTGGGCTTAGTCGTTAAACGTCAAGAGAGTCGCGTACTGGGAACTAGACTCCACAAACTACAGTTAGAACGACGAGCATTGAAGCAAGACTGGGCGCAATTGCTGTTGCGACAGTCTAGTTTGGCGAGTCACTCACGCGTAGAGAAATTAGCACGCCACTCCATCGGGATGATTACTCCTCCATCAATAACAGTGGTCAGCAAAAAGTGAACTCGAGCCCTCTGAAATATCGTCGATACTTGGTATTAGGTATTTTCTTTTTCACAGCATCTACGCTTATCTTTGGCGCTATTCGCTTGCAGATAGATGAACCAGTCGACTTGGCACAACGTGCCGAATCTAGATCTGAAAAATTACAAGAGATTAGCACAGATCGAGGCATTATCTTTGATAGGAACCATAAGCTTTTAGCAGTGAGCGTACCGCATCATTCACTTCAGATTAATCCGAGCCAGTTGCTTCATACCAAGGAGCACTGGGCTGATATTGCCAAAGTGATTGGCTGGCCAGTCATTAAGCTAGAGAAATTTATCAACGCGAAAAATGCAAGAAAAGGCGAGATGCTTCAGCGAATGTTAAGCGATCAGCAGATTGAAGTTTTTAGACAACTCGATATTAATGGGGTGGACTTAATGCCGTTTCAGAAACGTCATTATCCTCTGGGACGACCAGTATCTCAGTTAGTGGGTTTTACAGATCGGAATGACAATGGGCAGGAAGGAATAGAAAAAGCCTTCAACCAAATATTAGCAGGTAAAACTGGGAAGAGAAAAATATTACACGATGCTAAAGGAAATACAGTTAAGACATTGCATGTTATTGATGCAGTCACACCAGGAGAAGATCTCCGATTAAGTATCGACTCGGGCGTGCAATATGCTGCTTATCGAGCACTTGAAAAAGCAGTCATCCGAGAAAATGCTGATGGTGGGTCGGCCGTGGTAATGAACCCTCACAATGGAGAAATTCTCGCTATCGTTAGTTATCCTTCATTCAATCCGAATGAATCTAGTGAGAAGAAAGCTAGGCTTTACAGGAATCGTGCAGTAACAGATGCATTCGAGCCTGGATCTACGCTTAAACCGTTTACTATAGCTATGGCATTGCAAAGTGGTCATTTTTTTCCAGATACGGAAATCGATACGAGCCCAGGATATTTTGATTTAGGAGAGGATCGAGTGAGCGATCCTGTGAATCGCGGATTGCTTTCTTTATCCTCAGTTCTAACCCAATCAAGTAATGTTGGGTCTGCGAAAATTGCAATGGCACTTCCTTACGGCGACCTTTGGGATATTCTAGAATCAGTTGGGCTTGGTAATAAAAGTGGTCTGACGTTGGGCGGTGAGTCTTCGGGGAAGTTGAGCTTTCATTCCACATGGGAGCCGATCGAGCACGCGACTCATGCGTACGGCTATGGAATGCAAGTTACGCTAGTACAACTGGCAAGAGCATATTCAGTTTTTGCGAATGGAGGATGGTTACTACCGTTAACTTTGACGCTTGACAATAGTTTGTTCGGTAAGACACGTGTCTTGAAAGATGACGTGGCGATGAATATACGCGAGATGTTAGCAAAAGTAGTTTCTGAGGGTAGTGGTAAAAGAGCAAAAGTTGAGGGGTATTCCGTAGCAGGAAAAACCGGAACAGTGCGAAAATTCCATAATGGCGCCTATTCTAGTGAGCGGCATTTAGCATTGTTTGCTGGAATGGTCCCTGCTATCAATCCCCAGCTAGTCGCAGTTGTAATGATTGATCGGCCAAAGAATAAAGACCAATACGGAGGCCAAGTCGCAGCCCCAGTTTTCTCAGAAATTATCTATGAGTCTACTCGTATTTTAGGGATACCCCCTGATGTGCCTACAAATTTTCAACCTCTGTCACCGAAGTTTGCCGATACAAATATTTTCGAAGGTCAGAAAAATTAATGTCCATGGTTAACGTTGGTGAACATCAAAATCTGTCTTCCATTTTGATGGGATTATGTGACATAAATAGCGATGATGACCTGAGAATTCTGGATATTACATCAGATAGCAGGACCGTTAAGCCAGGCTCGTGTTTCATATCGGTAGCGGATGATAAGACTCTTTGTGAGGAACACATCACAGATAGTATTGCTAGAGGAGCAACCGCTATCTTGTGCTCATACTCGGTCAAGACTGATAGAGACCGTGTTTGCATCAAAGAAGTCGACTCGTTGGAAAAACATCTAGGGACGATTTCAAATCGTTTTTTTAATAAGCCTTCGCACTCATTAAAGGTTTGCGCCACTACGGGTACTAACGGTAAAACCACTGTTGCCTACCTTACCTCAATGGCGATGGAGATTTTAGGTAGCAATTGCGGATATGTTGGAACTTTAGGTGCTGGTAGCATAGGAAGACTTGTAGAGACTGCAAACACATCTCCCGATGTGATTTCTATTCATCGAAGATTTTCTATCTTTAGAGATAAAGGCTTTCAGTTCGCGAATATAGAGGCTTCCTCCCATGGTTTGCACCAGGGAAGGTTAGATGGGGTGAAGTTAGAGACGGCAGCTTTTACCAACCTTAGTCGTGATCACCTCGATTATCATGGAACGATGGAGGCCTACTTAGAAAGCAAGTCGCTCCTTTTTGCCAAGAGTGACGTTGAGCAGGGAATTATAAATATAGATGATGAGGCCGGTAGATTAATTTTTCAGAGTGTATCTTCGCATCTTAAAACGTGGGCTTGCTCGTCGAGTGCTCTAGATGGATGTTTGAAAGCAGAGAGACAAGTGCAGGCGAGTCATATTTTGTCGACAACAAGAGGAAGTTCTTTCACGCTTTCCTACAATGAAATTACAGAAAGGGTATTTAGTCCTCTGATTGGAAAGTTCAATGTAGACAATTTACTGATTGTTGTAGCTACACTGCTGGCGCTAGGTTATCCCTTCGAAGATATATGTCGCTGTATTTCAAAGCTAGACCAGATCCCTGGAAGAATGGAGTATTGTGGAGAAAGTGATGTAGGTGCAAAAATATACGTAGACTACGCTCATACTCCCGATAGTTTGAGAGCTGCGCTGCAAGCTGTTGCCGCGAGCGAGCCAGCCAAGGTTTCAGTTGTTTTTGGATGTGGTGGGAAGCGAGATCAAGGAAAGCGTGCATTAATGGGCTGTATTGCTGAGCAACTATCAGGTCAAGTGTTCATTACTGCGGATAATCCAAGAGACGAAGCTCAAGAGGCTATTGCAGCAGATATTTTGCAAGGGATGAACGAGCCAGATAAAGCAGTTGTAATTGAAGATAGAAGAGAGGCGATATGCGCAGCGATTTTTGCGGCGCATGCAGGTGAAGTGGTCCTAATTGCTGGCAAAGGACATGAAACTGTCCAAACCGATTCCACAGGGGCCAGATATCACAGCGACCTTTCGTTTGTGGCAGAATTTTTACATAAGTCCTCAACCGCATGATTGCCATGTCGCTCTCTGAGGCTAGCCACACCATAGACGGACACTTGCGGGGTGCCGATATGATTTTCCGAGGAGTGAGCACTGATAGTCGAACTATCAGTGAGGGAGAGTTATTTATTGCTTTGCGAGGGCCGAAATTTAATGGTGAGGATATGGTGGATGATGCATTCGAAAAAGGCGCAGTAGGCGCTATTATTCAAGATGCAACTCTTACTAAGAAGCCAGTAATTCAGGTTTCAAACACTCTAATTGCTTTAGGCGCTTTGGCCAGATATTGGAGGTTGCGATTTAATATTCCTGTAGTTGGGATAACTGGCAGTGTGGGAAAAACAACTGTTAAAGAAATGCTTGGATCTATCTTAACTCTGTCTGGTCAAACCTTGATGACAAGTAAAAACTTCAATAACGAGATTGGAGTGGCCCAGACGTTGCTTCAATTATCTGAGAAACATGAGTTTGTTGTCCTAGAGCTTGGTGCAAGAAAGCCGAAGGATATCCAGATGCTCTCAGACGTTTCTAAGCCGACAGTAGGAGTTGTAACTTTGTGCGCCCCAGCACATTTAGAAGGCTTCATTGATATGGAAACGATTGCTCAAACGAAAGGCGAGCTTTTTACTAGTCTTCCTGAAGAGGGAGTTGGAATAGTTAATCTTAATGATCCCTATGCTTTGATGTGGCAATCAATGTTAGGCAGGCGAAAATCATTAACTTTTGGAGATGGAGGCGATGTATGTGCTGCCGATATTTCTTATACGGATGCTGGCCTATCTTTTGAACTGATTTTTAAAGACGATGGGTCGAGAAGAATATTACTTAGGCATAAAGGGGTTCATCATGTTATTAACGCCTTAGCAGCTGCGACCGCGGCAAAGGCGTTAGGGTTGGATCTTGACCTTATAGAGAAAGGCCTTAATTCTGCTCCTGAGCCGGACCAACGGCTTACTTCAAGAGATGGGGTCTATAAGAGTCATCTGATAGATGACTCTTATAACGCTAATCCCACATCAGTTCGGGCAGCTATTGATGTTTTGGCGGCGGAGCAAGGTAGCCGATGGTTGGTATTAGGAGATATGGGTGAGCTCGGTGAAGAAAGAAAAAAATTCCATGTGGAGGTGGGAAGTTATGCTGCCGCAGAAAATTTGGATCGGCTTTTCACTATTGGTGAGTTATCTGAAGACTCTAGCAAGGCATTTGGTAAAGGAGCATTGCACTTCGAGAATCAATTAGATTTGCAGAAGTTTTTGTTGAACGAGCTGAGAAAATCGACTAGTCGTGTGACCATTTTGGTAAAAGGCTCGCGATTCATGGCCTTAGAAAAAACAGTTGAGGCTCTTTCATTCGAGCAGGGCCGATCATGCTAATCTATTTGAGTCAATATTTGGAAGTTTTTGACTCAAGTTTCCATGTGTTTCAGTATTTGACCCTACGGATTATTCTTGGGGCACTAACAGCTCTCCTCATAATGCTTGTCATAGGTAATCCAGTCATTGCTTATTTGACGAATCTTCAGATGAAGCAAAGTATTCGTCTTGATGGTCCCAAATCCCATCTTTCGAAGTCGGGAACGCCGACAATGGGAGGGTTACTGATTTTAGCTGCGATAGGTGTGAGCACTTTCCTATGTGCCGACTTGAATAATAAGTTTATTTGGATTGCGTTAATAGTGACTTTTTCTTTTGGGGCGATCGGATGGTTGGATGATTATTTAAAAGTGCTAAAGAAAAATTCTCAGGGTATTCGTGCGCTGCACAAATATGTACTGCAATCTGCCGTTGCGATATTAGCTGCATTTTTTCTATTCTATTCGGCAGAATCACCATCAGACACGCTTTTAATAGTCCCTTTCTTGAAATCGGTCTCTTTTAATCTAGGCATGTTTTATATCGTGCTTACTTATTTTGTAGTGGTCGGTACTAGCAATGCCGTAAACCTTACTGATGGCCTCGATGGTTTGGCTATTATGCCTATCGTGATGATAGCTGGAGCATTGATTGTATTTGCGTATGTTGCCGGAAATACAAATTTTTCTACGTATCTGTCTGTGCCTTACGTCCGTGGCGCAGGAGAATTGGCAGTGTTTTGTGGAGCGATTGGTGGCGCTGGCCTTGGTTTTCTCTGGTTTAACACTTATCCAGCTCAGATATTTATGGGGGATAGTGGTTCTTTGGCGCTTGGTGCAGCCATTGGAATAGTAGCGGTCTGTGTTAGGCAAGAGCTTGTTCTGCTAATTATGGGGGGAGTATTTGTCGCCGAGACAATGTCAGTCATCATACAAGTAGCTTCCTTCAAAATATATGGAAAGAGAGTTTTTCGTATGGCTCCTATTCATCATCATTTCGAACTCAAAGGTTGGCCTGAGCCGCGAGTTATAGTCCGCTTTTGGATAGTTACGGCGATTCTTGTTCTTTTATCACTTGCCTCTATTAAGATCCGCTGAAGGGATAAGTATGAGTACACCATTCTTTCAAAAGCAAACAAGTCCTCCTTATTGTTATGGAGTAGTAGGTCTTGGATCGACAGGATGCTCAGTAGTTAGATTTTTAGCCGACAGGGGTTTTTCCATAATAGCTATGGACACACGGGATGAGCCCTCCTTGTATCATGACTTACAAACCGAGTATCCAAACATTTCATTTGTAGTAGGAGCTTTAGATTACGATCTTTTAAAATACTGTGAAGAAGTGGTAGTCAGTCCAGGTGTTGCACTGGAACACCCTACACTTCAGCGATTGAAAGAAAATGGAAAAAAATTAATTGGGGATATCGAATTATTTATTAGGTATGTTGATGCTCCATTTATCGGAATCACTGGGACAAATGGTAAAACCACAGTCACTACTATGGTGCATAGCATGTTGATGAACTCAGGAGTTCGTTGTTTTGCGGGAGGGAATTTAGGTATCCCTGCACTAGATTTATTGGGAAAGCATCCTAAGCCAGATCTTTATATTTTGGAGGTGTCTAGCTTTCAACTTCTATTGGTATCTACTTTTAACGCAGAGTTGTCTTGCGTTTTAAACATCACCCCCGATCATTTAGACCGACATCATACTTTTGAAGAGTATCAGGAAGCCAAACTGTCAATTTTAGAGTTTGCCAAGACTGCATTGGTTAATTTGGACGATCACTGTATGGCAAAGTTTGTCACCAATGGAAAGAAAGTTGGGTTTTTTGATAGTCTGCCTACGAATGACAGTTACGGTGTTCGAATAGAAAATGACCGGAAAATATTATGCGATCATAGTAATGATTTTTTGGCCGTAGACGAACTCCAAATCTCAGGAAGACATAATGAGCTGAATGCTCTGGCAGCATTGGCTATTTGCTCAGAGTATCTCGGTGTTGTGCCGAATACTGCAGTAGAGGTGTTGAAGAAGTTTGTAGGGTTGCCTCATAGAATGGAAAAAATTGCTGTAATAAAAGGTGTGGCTTTCGTGAATGATTCAAAAGCCACTAATTTAGCTGCTGCGGAGGCAAGCATCAGTTGTCTTATGTCCACTCACCGCGGGATTGTGATCTTAGGGGGTGACTCAAAACAAGCTCAGTTCGAAACCCTAGCAACTTTTCTATCTCACTATGCTCACACCGCTATTCTTATAGGGCAAGCTGCAGCGAAGATCGAAATGGTGCTTGTTGATCTAGTCGACTGTATAACGGTTTATGACATGAGCGCGGCAGTGACTAAGGCATTTAATCAAGCGAAGCCTGGGGAAACGGTTCTTTTGGCTCCCGGCTGTTCTAGTTTCGATATGTTTGATGACTACGCACACCGGGGTAATGTTTTCAAAGAAGCCGTAATGTCTTTGGAGGCTGTGGCTTGAGTTCTTCAACTATTATTAAAAGTCAGGCGGTTAGGCGTGGTGACAGGACATTATCAACCTTCAATTACTATGACGGGTGGTTAATCAGTGCCGTAATTGTGGCCTGCTGCTTGGGTCTCATAATGTTGGTTTCCACATCAGGTCCTATTGCAGAAAAACGAGGAGTATCAATTTTCTATTATTTCTGGCGGCAAATTATTGCGTTAGGGATTGGAGGGTCGCTTGCCCTATTGGCAATTAAGATCGAATCTAAAGTTATATCAAAAGTAGGCCCTTTAGCTATCTTGCTTGTTGTTGTTTTGTTGGTATTAGTGCTTTTGCCTTACTTTTCTCACGAAGTAAACGGGAGTAAACGTTGGTTGTATTTTTCTGGATGGAGTTTCCAACCATCCGAGCTGGCCAAGCTGGCGGCTGTGATTTATCTTGCAGATTTTTTAGTTAGGCACAGTGAACAAGTACGTACCCAGTCAGTTGGTTTAATAAAAGCCATTTTTGTTTTAGCTATTTTAGCAGCATTACTGGTCGCTGAACCTGATTTTGGTTCATCTGTTGTGTTATTTGGCGCCGGAATGGGTATGCTTTTTTTAGCTGGAGTTCCTTTGCTTAAGTTTTTTTCCGCGGGTGCAGGTATTTTGTTGGTACTAGGTGCTGTCGCCTATAGTGCACCTTATCGTGTTGCACGTATTAGTTCATTTCTAAATCCTTGGGTGGATGATAAAAATACAGGGTGGCAATTGACGAATGCGCTTATAGCTTTCGGGCGAGGCGATTGGTTTGGTGTCGGTTTAGGCAATAGTGTTCAAGCTTTGCATTTTTTGCCTGAAGCACATACCGACTTTGTGTTTGCAGTCATAGGAGAAGAGCTAGGGACTGTAGGCGCGATCGGTATTATTTTATTGTTTGTGTTTATTGCATGGCGCATTTTCCGTATCGGAGTCGCTTCGGAGGAAACAGGGCAATTGTTCGGCGCTTACATGGCTTACGGAGTGAGCTTTTTAATCGGTATTCAAGCAATGGTTCATGTTGGAGTTAATGTTGGATACTTGCCAACGAAAGGCTTGCCGCTGCCTTTTATTAGCTACGCTAGCAACAATCTTATTTTTATGCTCCTGAGTGTCGGTTTAGTTTTGCGAGTTGGGCACGAGACGGCTACACACTCTGGTTTCTCGTTGAGTGGAGGAAAATCGCATGACTAAGACTGCGATTATTTTTGCGGGAGGAACAGGGGGACATGTCTATCCAGGAATTGCTATTGCAAAGGAATTAAATAAGAGAGGATTCCAATGTCACTGGGTAGGTACTGCATCAGGGCTGGAAAGTAGAGTCGTCGTACAGCACGGATTACCTTTTACCGCGATTAGAATATCTGGATTACGGCGCTCAGGCGTCTTGCGTTTATTTGTGGCACCATTTGCCATTCTGATGTCTATCATCAGGTCCATCCTGGTAATTAGAAAGTTAAATGCAGACCTAGTAATAGGGATGGGTGGCTATGTGAGTGGCCCAGGTGGTGTTGCTGCATATTTATGTAGATGCCCATTAGTTATTCATGAGCAAAATACTGTGCCGGGTTTAACAAATCGTTTACTAAGCTTGATAGCAACAAGAGTTTTACAAGGATTTCCGAAAAGTTTTCCCTCAGATAGATCTGCGATAGTGACTGGCAATCCTGTTCGCGAAGATATCGCTGGTGCTATTGTGAAAGAAAGAGATCGCAACTCTAGTTTAATCAATCGAGTACTCGTTTTCGGCGGAAGCCAAGGCGCGAGTGTTTTAAATATGGTTGTGCCTGCCGCCTTGGCTCAAAGCATGGTAAGTGATTTGGTAGTCCATCATCAGGTAGGGGAAATAGACACATCGGTGTTTGAACGTGCTTACGCGGCCTCTCCTAATGTTAGCACGGCACTTGTCGTGCCTTATATTACGGATATGGCTTCCGCATACTCTGCTGCTACTTTGGTCATAGCTAGATCAGGAGCGATGACTATAGCTGAGCTAACTGCCTGCGGAATTCCATCTATTTTGATTCCGTACCCATATGCGGCAGATGGACATCAAGAGAAAAATGCGCGTTTTTTAGAAGAACGAGGTGGAGCTATTTGCCTCCTAGAAGAGGATTGTAAAGTTGATGAGTTAGCGCGATTAATAAACAGAGTTCTTTTGGAATCTGGGTTACATGAATCAATGTCCAAAGGTGCCTCTTCAGCTGGCTTCCCGCACGCGACATCTGAAATTGTAAAACATTGTTTGGAGCTCTCTGATGCATGAAGAGCGGCTTATGCATAGGGTAAAGAGCATTCATTTCATCGGTGTTGGCGGTGCAGGAATGAATGGTATAGCGGAAGTGTTATTTAATATCGGTTATTTGATTTCTGGCTCTGACATTATGGCATCAACGGTTACACAGCATCTGAAAAATATTGGCATAAAAGTCTTTATAGGCCACAAAGAAGCTTACGTTAAAGATGCAGATGTAGTGGTTTATTCAAGTGCTATTAGCGAAGAGAACGTGGAACTTGTCGCGGCCCGAAAAAATCGGATCCCAGTTGTGCCTAGAGCGGAGATGCTGGCTGAAATCATGAGATTTCGAAATGGGATAGCTGTAGCAGGTACTCATGGCAAGACTACTACTACGAGCTTTATCGCAAGTGTTTTGTCAGCTGCGGATCTTGATCCTACATTTGTGGTGGGAGGATTAGTTAAGAGCGCGAACTGTAATGCAAGGCTTGGGACAGGTAAGTATTTAGTCGCGGAGGCCGACGAAAGCGACGGCTCTTTTCTTTTTTTACAGCCGCTAATATCTGTGATCACCAACATAGATGCAGATCACCTTTCTGCTTATGACAACGACTACAGCCAATTAGAACAATCATTTCTAGAGTTCTCTCGTCGCCTGCCTTTTTACGGGGTTGCCGTTGTGTGCGCGGACGATAAAAGTGCATGCGGTTTGATAGATAAAATCCACGCTCGTGTGATCACATATGGGTTTCACGATGACGCAGACGTTCGAGCTTATGATGTCCAAGCCACAGAAAATGGCGAATCTTTTAAGGTTGAGACATCCGACGGAAGTTTCAGAGGTGCTTTCAGTCTTCCAATGCTGGGAGCTCATAATGTACAAAATGCCACAGCCGCTATTGCTGTCGCTTTAGAGCTCGGTATCGAAAAGAGTTCTATACAACGGGCATTTCAATATTTTGAAGGGATTGATCGTAGGTTTCAGATTTACCCCAACGTGGTGTTTGAAAATAAATCTATAACTATAGTTGATGATTATGCTCATCACCCTAACGAATTGGTTGAGGTATTAAAAACTTTTCAGATTCACTGGCCGAACAATCGTCTGATTATTATATTCCAACCTCATCGATATACCCGCACTCGAGACCTCTTTGACCATTTTGTCGAGGTGCTTTCGAGTGTTGAGAGACTTCTTGTGCTGGAGGTGTATTCGGCAGGAGAGAGTCCAATTCAAGGTTGCGACGGATTAAGTTTGGTGAAAGCGATTAATAGGAAAAATGAGGGCGAGACTATATTTGTTAAAGAATTAACGGATATTGAGAACATATTAGCAGGCTTTGTTGAGGATAATGACGTGATTGCTCTTTTGGGGGCTGGCTCCATAGGCGGTTTGGCTCAGGATTTTCTACCATGAACCTGTTTGATAAAAATAAGGAACAATTTAGCTCAGGCACAAAACTTTTAGAGAATGAGCTAATGTCTAAACACTCGACTTGGCGATGTGGAGGGAGAGCAAAATTATTTTTTCAGCCCAAAACCAAGAATGATGTATCCATTTTTCTAAAATCATACAGCGAGTGCGATCAAATTACATGGCTCGGCCTTGGCAGTAACACATTGTTTACAGATGACGTTGTCGACGCAACCATAATTGCGACGTCGCCTAATCTGTCGGACTTCCATTGGAGTGCACAAGACACTTTATACGCTGAATGTGGGGTTACTTGTTCGCGCGTCGCAAAAGAGGCAGCAAAGAAGTGTTGGGGAGGATTAGAGTTCTTGGCTGGTATTCCGGGAGTCCTGGGTGGGGCTTTGACAATGAACGCAGGTGCCCATGGTTCTGAAATCTGGTCTTTTGTGTCAGCAGTTGAAGTCATAGATAGAAAAGGAATTCAGTTTGTGATCAACGCTCAAGAGTATTCTCCTTCTTATCGTTGTATAGATGGTCCCGAACTTTGGTTTTTAGGAGCGTGGCTAAAGTTTAATCAGAAGGTATCAAATGGCACAGAGAAAATTCGCTCTCTTCTAGAGAAAAGAAAGCTTACCCAACCTACTGGAAGCTCCACCTGTGGGTCCGTATTTAAGAACCCAGAGGGAGGTCATGCGGGTCAAATGATTGACGAGTGTGGGCTGAAAGGATATCGCATTGGTGATGCTCAGATATCAGAGATTCACGCAAACTTCATCGTAAATCGTGGAAATGCTTCAGCCTATCAAATCCTTGAACTTATTAAGCTTGCTAGAGAAGAAGTAAAAAGAAAGTTTCACATCGAGCTACAGATCGAAATTTGCCAGGTTGGGACAGAAGGTTATCAAGACTGTGAGGTAAAGTATCCGTGACTGATTTTACTTCAGAAGTCTATGCAAAAATTCTGGCGCAGGCGGGTCATGTCGGAATTTTGATGGGCGGGAATTCAGCAGAGCGTGATGTTTCTTTGGAAACTGGCACAAATGTGGTTTCTGCTCTGCAGCGGTTGGGAGTTCAAAGTGCCGCATTTGATTGGGATGGCTCTCTGGATAGAATTCAAGAGTGGAAGGATTGCGACCGTTTTTTTATCGCCTTACATGGGAGGGGAGGGGAAGATGGGAAAATCCAGTCCGTTCTTGACCTCATGAGTATCCCTTACACTGGGACCAAAGTCTTAGGCTGCGCTTTGTCCATGGACAAAAATCGCACCAAGCATATTTGGCGAGGAGTTGGGCTGCCCACACCTGATTCTTTTCTTGTAACAGCCGCGACAAATATGGAATGGCTTATCGAACAGCTAGGACTACCTCTGATGATAAAACCTGCCAGAGAAGGTTCTAGTTTTGGAATTACAAAAGTAGATAAGGAAAATGAATTAATCCCAGCGATACGATCGGCCCTTACTTATGACAGTACAGTCCTAGCAGAATCTTATGTTACGGGCTCTGAGTATACGGTTGCTGTTCTGGATGGAACATCCCTGCCAGTAATAAAGATAGAAACTCCCCAGTCCTTCTTTAATTACGAGGCCAAATATAACGGAGAGGACACAAAGTATTCTTGTCCATCCGGTCTCGAAGAAAATGCGGAGGCAGAGCTGAAGAAACTGGCTTTGGAAGCATTTTCATCGATTAACGGATCTGGCTGGGGAAGAGTTGACATTATTTTAGATTCTAAAGGTACCCCTTGGTTGATAGAAGCTAATGCGGTTCCTGGTCTAACATCTCATTCACTAGTACCAATGGCGGCAAAGAATATAGGTGTCTCTTTCGATGAATTAATTGTTTTTATATTAGGTACAAGTATGACTGAAGGGCAATTGATATGAGTCAGGCGTTGTTCAATAAACAGCAGTCGTCGAGATGGCCTTTGGGCATCATTATCCTTTCAAGCGGTGTTGTCTGCGTTGTGATTATTGTATTAACGTATATTTCTTTTAAATTGGCAGATCCTAAAGTTTTACCTATTACTAAAATCGTCGTTAGCCCTCTCAATACAAAGTTTGTAAATTTGGAGGCCGAAAAGTTAGCGGAGATAGTAGAAGGAACGTTAACTGATAGAGGTTTTTTCCACGTTAACGTTCGCGCCGTGCAAACTGAAATGTTGCGCCAGCCTTGGGTCTCTAAAGCTATTGTGAAACGTTCTTGGCGGGATAAGTTGATTATCCAAATACGTGAGCAAAGACCAGTTGCAAGATGGGGAGAAAAAGAATTATTAAATGAAAAGGGTGAAGTTTTTTCACCTGAGTTTTTAGGGAAAGCGAAGACTTTAGTTAGGTTAACCGGACCAGTTGGTACTCAAAAAATTATGCTGGAGCATTACAAAGTGATGTCTTCCCGCCTTGAAGTGTTTGGATTAGTTGTGAGCGAAGTCCTACTTACTGACCGGCGAGCTTGGACGTTATATACAGATGACGGAAAAGCACTTGTGATGGGCCGCGACGATATCTTGAATAGGTTGCAAAGATTTTTGATCGGTTACCCAAAGGAGTTGGCGGCCAGATGGTCGGAGGTTAACAAAGTAGACCTGAGATATTCTAATGGGTTAGCTGTTTTGAATAAAAAAATACTATGAAAGAGAGAGTCAAATGAATTCAGAGAGTGAAGGTTTTTTTAACAAATTGAGGTCATTTCCGTCATGAAAAAATCAGATAAAAAACTGATTATTGGCTTGGATATAGGGACGTCTAAAGTTGTGGCGATAGTTGGAGAATTGTCCGGGAAAGAAGACGTGGAAGTCATTGGTCTAGGATCATCTCCCTCGAGAGGACTTAAGAAAGGGGTGGTGGTGAATATAGAATCGACAGTTCAGTCTATACAAGCTGCCATAGAGGAAGCAGAACTAATGGCAGGCTGTCAGATTAAGTCGGTATATGCTGGAATATCCGGCGGGCACATACGAAGCTTGAATTCGCATGGAGTCGTCCAAATTAGAGACAACGAAGTTTCTAATGGTGATGTTGAGCGGGTAATGGACGCAGCCAGAGCAGTTGCTATCCCTTCGGATCAGAAAATATTACACATTTTGGCTCAGGAATTCATCATAGACGGTCAGGAAGGGATAGTTGATCCGATAGGAATGTCAGGGGTTCGACTCGAAGCAAATGTACATATGGTCACAGGAGCAGTATCCGCCGCACAAAATATCGATAAGTGCGTAAAAAGGTGCGGTCTTGAAGTAGATAATATTATATTGCAACAGCTGGCTTCGTCTTATGCAGTACTAACTGAGGAAGAAAAAGATCTAGGGATATGTCTCTGTGATATAGGGGGTGGCACCACAGATATTGCTGTTTTCGTAAATGGCGCCATACATCATTCTGCCGTTATTCCAATTGCCGGTGACCAAGCAACGAAGGATATTGCAGTTGCTCTTAGAACGCCAACCCATCATGCAGAAGATTTGAAAATTCGCTATGCCTGTGCTTTGACACAGTTAGCCAACCCCGAAGAAACCATCGAAGTCCCTAGTGTTGGTGACAGGCCTCCAAGACGGTTAACACGACAGACACTCGCCGAAGTTGTTGAGCCCCGTTATGAAGAGTTATTTAGCTTAGTAGCATCGGAGTTAAAAAGGAGTGGGTTCGAGGAACTTATTGCGGCGGGTATAGTGCTGACAGGTGGGGGTTCTAAAATGGAAGGTGTTATCGAGCTTGCCGAAGAAGTATTTCATATGCCGGTTCGTATAGGCAGTCCCAAGGGTGTTTCTGGGTTGGTAGACGTCGTGAAGAACCCGATTTACGCCACAGGGGTCGGTCTTCTGGTATTCGGACAACGACTTTCTTTAGGTCTAAGTCAATCAGGTCAGAATTCTTCGGGAATGTCATATTTGGAGAAAATGAAAAACTGGTTCAAAAGGAATTTTTAGTACTGAAGAAATTTCAGTAGATAAAAAAAATACTTAAATATTTAATTTACATATGGAGTAAAAAATATGTTTGAAATTATAGAAGAAACAACAGCCCGAGCATTAATAAAAGTCATCGGGGTAGGCGGCGGTGGCGGTAACGCTGTGCAACACATGATGACTTCCAAATTTGAGCATGTAGAGTTTGTTTGCGCTAACACGGATGCCCAAGCACTTGAGAATGGTAGTGTCAGCAATACGTTACAATTAGGTGGAGACTTTACAAAAGGTTTAGGTGCAGGTGCAGACCCTGCCATTGGTCGTCAAGCAGCACTCGATGATACTGACCGGATCACGGAGATGTTGAAAGGGACAGATATGGTTTTCATCACTGCTGGGATGGGAGGCGGTACAGGCACAGGTGCTGCTCCTGTAGTCGCTCAACTTGCCCGAGAAATGAATGTTTTGACAGTGGCAGTAGTCACACGTCCATTCTCTTTTGAAGGCAAGAAGAGAGGATTGGTCGCAGACAAAGGTTTGGAAGAGTTGTCCCAATATGTTGATTCTTTAATAGTGATTCCAAATGAAAAACTGTTGAGTGAATTGGGAGCAGACATAACTCTTTCGGATGCATTTAGTGCGGCAAATAACGTATTGCTAGGTGCAGTACAAGGAATAGCCGAGTTGATAACCTGTAGCGGCCGTATAAATGTTGATTTCGCCGATGTGCGCACAGTAATGTCTGAGAAAGGGATGGCAATGATTGGGACAGGCTCCGGTCGTGGAGAAGATAGAGCGAAAGATGCTGCGAGGTCAGCTATTAGTAGTCCTTTACTAGAAGATATAGATTTAACTGGAGCGAAAGGAGTTTTAGTTAACATCACCTCTAGTGCTGATCTAACAATAGGAGAATTTCAGCAATTTGGTGAATGTGTAGCCGAATTCACTTCTGATAATGCCACGGTAGTAATTGGAAATGTTGTAGACCCGACACTCAAAGAAGAAGTCCGTGTGACGGTTGTCGCCACAGGAATTGGTACTGAAAAAGATGAGGTTTTTTCTACACCTTCTTTGGTCTCGGACAATAAAGAAGCTCAGTTACAACTTTCTAATCGGCAGGGTGTTCTAGGGCACAGAGGGACTGAGGTAAATGAAAAAAACCGCCAGTCTGGCGATGATGATTATTTAGACATACCTGCTTTTTTAAGGAGACAGGCTGATTAGTTAGTCGGCAGCGCTGGGAAAACTACGATTAGAGCAGTGAGATTTGTGGTATGATTCGTACTCATGAACTCTTAGGAACGTCAGGGGAATGATAAAGCAGAGAACCCTGAAAAATAGCATCCGCGCGACTGGCGTAGGTCTTCACTCAGGAATAGAGGTATGCCTGACCATCAAACCGGCGCCAGTAAACACAGGTATAGTGTTTTGTAGAAAAGATTGTGAACCTGAGGTCAGGATTCGCGCGATCGTAAAGAACGTTGGCGCGACAAGTTTATCCACCAGTTTGAGACAAGACGATGTTACGGTGTCAACTGTTGAGCATCTCCTTTCAGCATTAGCTGGCTTAGGAATAGACAATGCTATTGTAGACCTGACGTCTTCTGAACTGCCGATTATGGATGGTAGTGCAGGACCTTTTGTTTTTCTTTTACAGTCAGCTGGTATCGAAGAACAGGAAGCCGAAAAGAAATTCATACGCATAAAGCGTGAAATTTCAGTGACAGATGGTGATAAATGGGCCCGCTTTGAACCCTTTGATGGTTTTAAAGTCTCGTTTGGCATTGAGTTTGACCATCCAGTATTCCATAAGAAAACTAGCCATGCAGTAATCGATTTCTCTACTACTTCATTTGTGAAAGAAGTGAGTCGCGCGCGTACTTTTGGCTTCAGTAAAGACGTGGAAGCATTAAGAGAGAGGAATCTTGCTCTAGGAGGCAGTTTAGAGAACGCAATCGTTATAGCTGATAGCGGAGTCTTGAATGAGGACGGGCTACGCTATGAAGATGAGTTTGTAAAACACAAAATTCTTGATGCCATTGGAGATTTATACTTGCTAGGTTACAGCTTAATTGGGGCATTCCATGGTTATAAATCAGGTCACGAGTTAAACAACAGACTCATGAAGAAAGTATTGTTGGAAAAGGATTCGTGGGAGTTGGTCTCGATGGAAGACTCAGACCTTTCTTCGATAGTTTTTCAGCAACCAATAACTGCTATAGGGCATTAGATACCTATTCTTTTATTTTCTTGGCTATCCTTTTGAACGCCTCGCGTGTTTTATCGTTGGTGAGACTAGATGAGTATCGATTGATCGCGTCGGCAGATGCGCGACTTAGTGTTAAAGGTTTTCTCTGCCGGTCAACTGGCAATGATTCCGGCCTCACTTTCACTTGGATGTCTAGGATATTTTGGAATTCTTCCACCGTGTTTAGAGATTCCACTAATTCCGGCGTTATATACTTTAATTGAGCGGCCCAAGCTGCAGAATCTGAGTGCAGAAGGATAGTTCGATCTTTTATAGTAGATAGAGTGATATGTTCAGCGAACTTCGCAGGTAATTGCTGTTTAAGTAAGGTGTTGAGCTCAGAAAGTGCTAATGCTTGTTTTATCAGAGTGCCAGTCGCACTATCTTTTCTAAGCAGTGAGGCAATTGTATTTAAGCGGCTCATATTTGGTGTCCAGTTAATTTTTGCAGTTGTATAGTTCTGTTTCTCACTTAATTCGTTGTGGCTTGTCTGTTTATATCATAGGTGCGAACTGATTATATAAAATGAATAACTCTAATTACTTATTTTATCTAGAGAATAACGATTTTCGATTTGCTACAATACAGACCTCTGGCCTATCCTACGGATGGTAGTAAGAGTCTTTAAATCTATAGGTGGCTGAATAAATTAATGTTGCTCGATTCTAAATCTCGTATTAGCAAAATGGTGTCTTCGGTCTTTGGTAGCCGAAATAGTCGCTTGTTAAAACAAACTCAGAAGAAAATATCTGCCATAAATGCGCTTGAGGAAAATCTTCTTGAGTTATCTGATGAGGATCTAAAAGGGAAAACGGATGAGTTTCGGGCGCGGTTCTCGAGTGGAGAAACCTTAGAACAGTTGTTGCCTGAGGCATTTTCGGTAGCCAGAGAGACGAGCAGACGTGTGTTAGGGATGCGTCATTTCGATGCTCAGTTAGTTGGTGGCATCGTTTTGCATGAAGGAAAGATTGCGGAAATGCGAACAGGGGAAGGGAAGACACTAGCTGCTACCTTGCCCGCATATCTCAATGCACTTTCTGGGAAATCAGTACATGTGGTGACAGTCAACGATTATTTGGCGACCCGAGATGCTGGCTGGATGGGGGTTTTATATAATGCTCTCGGTTTGTCCGTTGGCGTAATCGTCAGCGGAATGGAGCATGAGACGCGTAAAGAGGCATATTGTACTGATGTTACTTACGGTACTAATAACGAATTTGGTTTTGATTATCTTCGAGATAACATGTGCTTTTCGTCAGACCAGCAGGTACAGAGGGACTTAGCTTTTGCAATTATAGACGAAGTCGATTCAATCTTAATCGATGAAGCAAGAACTCCTTTAATTATATCTGGTCCCGCAGACGACAAAACTGATCTTTATATAAAAATGAATACTCTTGTTGCACCTCTGAAAAGACAGATAGAAGATGATGACGAGGGAGACTACTCTCTGGATGAGAAGACCCGACAAGTCTATCTCACGGAAAAAGGGCACATTAATATTGAAGATATTTTGTTAAAAGCTGATCTTCTATTAGAGAATGATAGCCTATACAGTGCTGCTAATATTTCATTAATACATCATGTTTATGCCGCGATACGTGCACATAACCTATTTCAGAAAGATGTCGACTATGTTGTTCAAGAGGGAGAAATAGTTATAGTTGACGAATTTACTGGTAGAACCATGCCTGGACGCCGGTGGTCGGAAGGATTACATCAAGCAGTTGAGGCGAAGGAAGGACTATCGATTAAAGAAGAAAATCAGACTCTCGCATCTATTACTTACCAGAATTATTTTCGTCTATATCAAAACCTATCTGGGATGACAGGGACTGCGGACACAGAAGCCTATGAGTTTCAGGAAATTTACGGACTAGAAGTCGTTGTGATTCCGACGAATAAAAACATGGTTCGAGAAGACAATGGCGATTTAGTTTACCTCACTACTCGCGAAAAATTTCTAGCGATAGTTGAAGATGTCGAGGACTGTGTAAAAAGGAAACAGCCTGTTCTTGTTGGTACGACATCCATAGAGACTTCGGAATACTTGTCCTCCTTACTTACAGAACGAGCTATAAAACACAAAGTATTAAATGCCAAGTTCCATGAACAGGAAGCTAGAATAATTGCAGATGCTGGGATGCCTGTTAGCGTTACGGTAGCTACTAATATGGCTGGGAGAGGTACGGATATTATTTTAGGTGGTAATCCGGATTTTCAGAGAGAGGCCTTAGGAGATGCGGATCTAGAGGGCACCGATAACTGGAAGAGTAATCATGAAGTAGTTATATCCTCTGGTGGATTACATATCATCGGCACGGAGCGGCATGAATCTCGACGCATAGATAATCAGCTTCGGGGAAGGTCTGGTAGGCAGGGTGACCCTGGATCGAGCCGATTCTATCTTTCTTTGGAAGATAATTTGATGCGTATTTTTGCTTCTGAAAAAGTTGCAGGCCTTATGCAAAAGCTTGGCATGAAAGATGGCGAGGCTATAGAGCACCCTTGGGTCAGTAAAGCAATTGAGAATGCGCAAAGAAAAGTTGAAGGGCGAAACTTTGACATTCGCAAGCAATTATTAGACTTTGATGATGTTGCTAACGATCAGAGAAAAAATGTTTATGAGCAACGTCGAGAGATCATAGAGTCTATCGATATAGAACAAACAATTATCCAGATCAGAGAGGATGTTGTTGGAGAAATTTTAGAACGTAATATGTCATTATCCTCGAGCGACGCAGGATGGAATTTGACAGCGCTATCCAGGGATCTCGAAAAAGACCTTGGCATAGTTATCGACTTCAGTGATTTTGAGGATAACACGGTGACTCAGGCTGCTTTGGAAGATGTTGTGTTTCGGCGCGTAGATGAAGAGTATAGAAAGAAGGAATTGGTAGTTGGTTCGGATGCTTTAAGAAGCTTTGAAAAAAGTATTATGTTGCAGGTCTTAGATACCCAATGGAAGGAGCACTTGGCTTCAATGGACTACCTGAGGAAAGGGATTCACCTTAGAGGTTTTGCCCAAAAGAACCCTAAGCAGGAATATAAGCGAGAAGCTTTCGAAATGTTTTCCCAAATGCTGGATGACATTCAGCGTTCGGTTGTTGGCCTCCTTTTGAGAGTACAGGTTTCGAATGAGTCAGACTTGCAACGAACGGAGCGTAAAGAACTTCAATTGTCAGAGGCAAACTATCATCACGGAGGATCGGCGCCAGACCCTACAGATTCTGTCGCCACGAATCAGAAGGAAGTAGCAGTCTCCTCTAAGCCCTTTAAACGAGGTGGGGAAAAAGTCGGCCGGAATGAGCCTTGCCCCTGCGGTTCTGGTAAAAAATTTAAACAGTGTCACGGGAGAACCCCTTAATCTACTCAAACTTATGGATGCTCTGAAATAAATAAGAAAATAAAAATTCTGCCTGAAGTCCTCCCTATAGGCGGTATCCGTTTAGGTACCGTAGCTATGGGTGACCGCTACAAAGGTAGGCCAGACTTGGCCCTGATAGAGCTGGTCGAAAGCGCGAAGACAGCATGTGTCTTCACTCAGAATAAATTTTGTGCGGCGCCAGTGTCATTAGCCAAATCCCATGTGAAGAAAAGCAGGCCGAGATTTTTAGTGATCAACTCCGGAAACGCTAACGCAGGAACAGGCGTGGCAGGCGATAAAGCAGCAATAAGTGTGTGTCGTGCTGTAGCTAAGTACGGTAGTTGCCGGCTAGAAGAAGTGCTACCTTTTTCAACTGGAATTATTGGTGAGCTTTTAAACAGCGACCTTATAGTAGATAGTATTCCGAAGGCTTTTTCCGATTTAAGTTCTAATAAGTGGCTGGATGCGGCTGGTGCAATAATCACTACAGATACCAGAATCAAAGCGCGAAGTGCGCAGATTTATATTGGTGACGAGAAAGCATCTATTACAGGGATAGCTAAAGGTAGCGGCATGATAAAGCCAAATATGGCAACAATGTTGGCATTCGTCGCAGTAGACGCAAATATTTCCCAGAAAGCTCTTGATCGGATCTGTAGTGCCGCTAGTGAATTAAGTTTTAATAGGATAACAGTGGATGGCGACACTTCTACTAATGATGCGCTGGCGTTAATTAGCTCAGGCTCTTTAGGAAATTCCGAAATCAACGTTGGGGATGCAGATTATGAGAGTGTGTTCAGAGGAATACTTCTGGTTTGTCAAGAATTAGCAAAGGATATCGCTCGGGACGGAGAAGGTGCAACCAAATTTATTACGGTCAATGTGTCTGGTGGGAAAAGTGAAAGCGAATGTAAGAATGTGGCTTTTGCCGTGGCAGAATCACCGCTAGTAAAAACTGCTTTATTCGCTGCAGATGCTAACTGGGGTCGAGTCTTAGCAGCTGTTGGCAGAGCAATTGATTCGGACACACCCATTGAAGATATTGATATAAAATTTGGCGAGCACTCGATTGTAGCAAACGGTCTACCTGCTGATCACGATGAAGATAAGTTAAATGACCTACTGCTTTTGCCTGATATTGAAATAAATATAGCACTAGGTAAGAGTCAAGAAGATGTCACAGTATGGTCTTGTGATCTTTCATATGACTATGTCCGTATCAATGCGGAATATCGGTCTTAAGTGCTCGGCCAGATCGTATTGACGAAAAAAATATTGCACTTATAAGATGAAGGAGCTACTTAGTGTTTCGGTCGGGGTGATACGCCAGAAGCATGGATTGTATCTCCTTTCCTTAAGAAATAAAGATCGTTCCTTCTCCGGTTTGTGGGAGTTTCCTGGTGGAAAAATTGAGCCCGGAGAGTCAGCCGTTCAAGCGCTAACGCGCGAGTTATACGAAGAAGTGGGCATTAAGGTTAGCGCTGAACCGATACCTTTGATCAATTTCAAGTATGAGTATTCGGACTTCATCGTCGACATGCATGTTTATAGGCTCGAAGAGTGGGAAGGGTCACCAATTAGCCGCGAAGGCCAGCAACTCATGTGGGTAACCTTAGAAGAGCTGCTCTCTAGTAAAATGCCGGCTGCTAATCAGTCCATAAAATTAGCACTGAGGTTACCGAACACGTCCTTAATCACCCCTGACTTTGACGGTGATGAGTTATCGTATTTGAACCAGCTCGAAGTATGTTTGAGTAATGGAGTGAAATTGGTACAGCTAAGGATGCCGGGGAGCTCACAAGTGTGTGTTGCCAGAATAGCTAGAGAGGCTTTGGCTCTTTGTCGAAATCATATGGCGACACTGCTAATTAACAATGAACCTTCTTTAGTACGCGAACTGCATGCCGATGGTCTCCATTTGCCGTCCTATATTTTAAAGGGTTTAAGTGAAAGACCTATATCAGAACAGTCTCTGTTAAGCACTTCTTGCCATAACAAAAGTGAAGTCGCTCATGCCAATAAAATTGGCGTAGATTTCGGTTATATTAGCCCAATAAAGAAGCCATTTTCGCATGATTCCTCAAGCACTTTAGGTTGGGAGGCTGCAGCAGAGTTAGCAAGTCTGGCCACTTTCCCCGTATTTGCTCTGGGTGGCTTGAACAAAGGTGATACTAAGCGCGCAGGCAAGTTGGGATTTCAAGGAGTGAGTATGGTGACAGCCCTTTGGAGAGAATGAAGCTTCGATAAGCGATATTAAACCCCATGACAGAAAAGTTAGGCTTGACTCGCCCTGTTTTATATACCGCAGATCTGTAATTGAAACTGAATGGCCTCTGAGGTTTTTTTTGGTTTACTACTAGTATCGTAATGGTGGAAAAACCGAACTGTGAAGCGATGCTTGCCGCCACTTACTTCGGGGAAAACAGGTAATGATATCGGTAGAGAAAAGCGCAATAGATAACTCACTTTCTCCTTATCTAGACTCCGTTGAAAAAAACCTTCTGATGCCGTTTCAAAAGATGTAACTGAGCTTCCTCTAATGATTTCAAGCATGAGTGCATTAGCATTTTTCAGTGGCAGAATATCTGACATCCACTTTTCAATTTGGGAAATTTTTTCATCTTGGCTCAGGTTGCTCCAGAAATAAAAGCGGGGGAGATCAAATTTATTGACCCCTTTTTGAGAACTACTCTTTTGACGGACCTGGTGCATTAACTCGTCGGATTTTATGCAATTTCCCGGGTTATATTCGCGTGATTTTAGGGTGGCGAGACTGTCTTTTATAGTAGCTATCACTTTTTCTAAATTGTTTGGATCCACCTGAGGGTTACCGGAAAAAATGCTAAAAGCATTTGCCGCACGCTCTAACTCCGTTATCAAATCTTTTCTTAAATCTGAGCGATTAATGAAATCGGATAATTCTATTAACAAACTTACCGTCGCGCCATTTTCTAATTTCTCTCCTGCAATATAGGCATCAATTTGTGAACAAAAGCACTCCATTCTTAGAACGTTACGAGCTTTTTCATTTATTGGTAACTCATAAGTTACTAGGTTTTCTTGAAGAAAGAAATTTTGCTGGTCGTTACTATTCATTCATGGGACTCAGTTTTTTCGCAAGCTGCTTGTAAAGCTTATGGAGCCTTTGTATCTCTGCAGTCAAACTAACCTGCTGTGACGAGTTGTCTATAACATCGTCGGCAATACTTATCCTTTCTTCTCTAGTAGCTTGAGCTTTCATGATAGCGGAGACTTCTTCTTTTTCGAGTAAATCTCGACTCATGACCCGGTCTAACTGTTCTTTTTCAGAGCAATCAACTACCAGGACGCGGTCGAATTTTTGACGTCGTGCACTTTCTGCTACTAGCGGGATAGAAATAAGACAGTATGACGTTTTTAAAGATTTAATTTGATTAGAAATTTCTTCTCTGATCTTTGGGTGAGTGATTTTTTCTAGAGCTTTTCTTTTGCTTTCGTCAGAAAAAATAACTGATTTTAGTGCGGCTCTGTTCAACGTATTGTTGTTATTAAGAACACCGGTACCGAATTCGCTAATGATTTCCTTAAGACAGGATTTTCCAGGCTCTACTATTTCCCGAGCTATTAGATCAGCGTCTATGACTTTTATATCAAACATTGCGGAAAACATGTCGCAGATATGAGTTTTCCCTGATCCTATGCCTCCAGTGACCGCTACTACATATGGGTATTGAGGTTGATTTGAGGTCATCTAGTTATCCTGACTTTGGAATGCTACAGACGATTTTACACATAATGTTCGACTAAAGCTGCCTATAGTTAGGTGGTCAAAAAGCATGTGTTAGTTTCCAGTGAACTATTTTCTAGTTTATCCAGATAATTGCGGCCATCCTTCCTTCCGAATCCCCTCGTCTATGAGAGAAGAATTTTTGTGTATTATCAAAAGTACATCTCTCATCAGTATAAATTTCTGAAACTCCAAGCGTCTTTAACTGCATGGTTGCGCAGAGCGCGAGGTTCAGATGCCATTTTTCTTCAATAAATTTGAAGCAGGCATGATTGGCAGAGTTAAGAGCTAGAAAGCGATCACGCAGGAACTCCCCTACGGGGTAGTAGATTTGACTAATATGAGGCCCGATCCAGACAATTATTTCTTCTGGCGGCGCGTGAAAAGAACGAAGGGCATTTTGGACTACTCCCGCAAGCAATCCGCGCCATCCTGCGTGGACTGCGGCTACTTCCTTACCTCTTCGGCAGGTCAATAAGATTGGTAAGCAATCTGCTACTGACACGGCACAAAGTGTATTACGTTCAGATGTCACACACCCATCTGCTAAAATAGATTTTTCTTTAGTGGGAAACCTCTTAACAGTCGCTTGGTGTACTTGATGTATCCAAACAGGAGGGCTTGGCAGGTGTAAATGTTGGCAAAATTTCTGTTCACTATTCTGGATTAATTGGCGTTCATTGAGGCTTGTATTGTTGTTGGTCGATGGACAATCGAGGACTTTGGGTATCTCTAAGGATCTCTCGCTGAAAATTGCCGAGATGTTTTTTGGCGCCGGCCAAAGAGGTTTAAAAAAACCGCTCTTTGTTATGACCGTTTTATTGTCCGCGTATATCACGTTGCCTGTCTCTGTACATCACCTCTCAGCTCGGAAATCAGATGGCCAAAATCGTCGGGAGGGTTGGCAGTGAAAGTTTGTAATTGATCTGGTAAGGGGTAGAAGAATTCTAGTTGTTTTGCATGAAGAGCTTGCCGTGTAAATGTTCTAATTGTGTCTTTTAGGTTTTCGTCACAGTTCTTGGGCACGATTGGCCTTGCACCGTAGGTAGTGTCTCCAACTAATGTATGGCCCAGCGATGACATGTGGACTCTAATTTGATGGGTCCTGCCGGTTTCTAATCTAACCTCGAGTAGGCTGTGGCGTCTAAATTTCTCTAAGATTCTAAAATGACTGACAGCATTTCTGCCAGAAGGCGCTATGCGCATTTTGGTTCGCTGTCGATGGTCTCTAGCTATCGGAGCATTTACTGTCCCGCCCGATATTGGGACACCATTGACAACAGCCTCATAGACTCTTTTGATTTTTCGAGCAGCCATGCTCTCATTCAAAGAGGTATAGCTATGTTGTTGCCGTGCAACTAAAAGCAAGCCGGAAGTATCCTTGTCAATACGGTGCACAAGTCCAGCTCTCGGTAACATACTTAGTTCTGGATACTTCTCTACTAAGCCATTAGCCAGGGTTTGATCGTGATTACCTGCCCCTGGATGAACCACTAAACCAGCTGGCTTATTGACAATAATGAAGTCGAGGGTTTCCGAGACTATCTCAAATTCTATTTTCTGAGGAATTATTGTATTGTCGACTAGTGTTATTTCGGCTGTGGCTAATGTTAAAATATCACCGGCATGAACTTTAGCTTTCGGCTTTGCGCTTACATTATTTAGGTGCGCTCGGCCTAAGACAATTTGGTTTTTCAGCATCTCTCGAGAGTATTGTTCGAAAAGTTTTGCAAGAGCTTGATCGAAACGTTGACCGTCTAATGATTCGGGTACGATTGAGGTTAAGAGTATATCGGACATTTATGAGTTACCTGAATCTTAAGGCCTGTTATTTGGTACGTGTATAGTATGTTATTTTCTTCATGTTATTTATAGTAGGATCGGTTAAAATTTTACTGCAGCGCGGCTGCCGGCAAATATAAAAGTATTACTGGGATTCATCATTTATATGAAAAGTAAATTGCAAGCCTCTCTGTGGCGCAAAATGTTTCTATTTGTCTTCCTGTTGGCGTCGGGGTGTGGATATTTTCAGAGTCAATCGGATAAAGATAAAGAAGAAAGTAAGTGGCCTGAGGACAGGCTTTACAATATGGCTAAGCAAAAGCTCGACTTCGGCTCTTGTGGAGGGGCAATTGAGTATTATGAAAAGCTTCAGGCTCGATACCCTTTTGGTATTTACACACAGCAGTCGCAAATTGAGCTAGCTTATTGTTATTTCCGAACAGATGATCCTATGATGGCGATTACTACAATCGACCGTTTCATCAAACTTTACCCGACCCACGCTAATATGTCCTATGCCTTCTATCTTAGGGGATTAATTAACTTCGGAAGAGGGAAAGGACTTGCTGAGCGTTGGCTTCCTAAAGATGGCTCGCAACGAGATCCTGGAATGTCGTTAGAGTCTTTCAGTGATTTTAGTGAAGTTGTTAAGACTTTTCCAGAAAGTATCTACGTTGAAGATTCTAGATTACGTATGCGGTACCTGCGAAATCAGCTCGCACAGCATGAGGTTAACGTCTCTAATTATTATATGAGGAGGGGCGCATACGTGGCGTCTGCAAACAGGGCTCGGTACGTGGTTGAGAAGTACCAACAAACCCCAGCTGTCCCAGCTGCGCTAGTATTGTTAGTCAAATCATATAAGATTCTAGAGTTGAATGATCTCGCTGCGGACGCACTGTCGGTTTTGGAACTTAATTACCCAGACCATCCTCGATTACCAGAGATAAAAGCGGTCACCGTCGAGTAATTTAAAAGCTCTCTGTTTCTTTGTATTTTGAAGTAATTGGGAACCGTCGATCTCTACCAAATGCTCTAGTAGTAACACGCACGCAAGGGGCAGATTGACGCCTTTTGTATTCATTTTTATCGACCATCGCTGCTATTTTTTTCACAATGGGTAATTCAAAGCCCAGTGAAGAGATTTCCGTTGGTGTTTTGTCGCACTCTATATACAGCTCTAGAATTTGGTCGAGGAGATCATAGGACGGAAGTGAGTCTGAATCCTTTTGGTCTGGAGCCAGCTCAGCACTAGGAGGTCGCTCAATGACTCTTGATGGAATAGCGTATGACTGCGTGTTTCTCCATTTAGCTAGTTCGAATACTAATGTTTTAGGTATGTCTTTGAGCGGAGCAAAGCCTCCTACCATGTCTCCATAGAGTGTTGAGTAACCCACGGCTACTTCACTTTTATTACCAGTGGTTAGGACCATTCTTCCCGTAGCATTCGACTCGGCCATTAGAATTACTCCGCGGACTCTCGCTTGAATATTCTCTCCAGTCACCCCTTTTGTTTTATTCGGTTCCTTGGCGTTAAGACATTTCTCGAAAGAATCAACCATTTCATGTATCGGGGTTGTTTCAAAGCTGCAATTTAATAATGCTGCTTGTTGGCGGGCATCATCAATACTCATTTTGGCAGTAAATTTTGATGGCATAGAAATCGCAGCGACTCGTTCTGCACCTAAGGCATCGACCGCAACTGAAAGTGTGAGCGCTGAATCTATTCCTCCGGATAGCCCGACAACACAGCCTGGAAAGTTATTTTTATCGACATAATCTTTTACTCCCAAGACTATAGCTTGATAAATTGATTCATGCCGATTGGGCAACAGTTCAACGGTACCGGAAAGAATAGGCCCCGTATTTCCACGTTTCGCTGTTATTAAAGAAAGTGACTCTTTATAGGCCGGCTGCTGCGATACAACGTTTCCGAGTTCATTGACTGCAAATGAGGCGCCATCAAATACAAGTTCATCTTGCCCGCCAACACAGTTAAGGTAGATTATAGGCAACTTCGCAGCTTTCGCAGCACGGCCCAAAGCTGCCACTCGCTCTGCGGGTTTTCCTATATGGTATGGGGACGCATTAATGTTGAAAATAATCTCGGCACCTGCGTCTTTGGCTTGCTGTGCAGTGCTAGGGCTCCAGATATCTTCACAGATGCTGAAGCCAACTTCAAATCCCAGAATACTAGCCACACATGGGTTTTCTCCGGAGGAGAAGTATCGTTTTTCATCAAAGACTGAGTAATTCGGAAGTTCTCGTTTCCGGTAATTAGAAACGATAGAACCATCGTGCATTAACGCACAGCTATTATATAAGAGACCATTTGCTTTTTCGGGGTACCCTACAATTACGAACATATCTGAAGTGTTCTTTGCTATTTCATCAAGAGCAGTTTTTACTTGTCGATGTAATTCCGGTCTCAGAATCAGATCTTCCGGTGGATACCCGGTAATAGCTAGTTCTGGAAAGATGACTACATTAGCGCCAAATTCTGATTGTGCACGATTGATATCTCGAATAATAATTTGACAATTACCTAGGATATCCCCAACACAAAAGTTAGTTTGCGCCATAGCAATTTTTAGGGTTTCGCTCATAGATATAGGCCTAAGTATTAATTGGCTGAATATTAACCTCTATAGCACCACCGTCGAGAAAGGGCTGCTAACGCAGCGCTGTGGCCATCGCAGAGCCCATATCGGACGGTGATCTGACGATTTTGACTCCCGCTTTTTCTAGTGCGATGAATTTATCATTTGCGGTACCTTTCCCACCCGAGATTATTGCTCCAGCATGTCCCATTCTCTTTCCCGGGGGAGCTGTAACGCCAGCGATATAACCGACCACAGGTTTGGTGACATATTCGCCTATAAATATGGCGGCTTCTTCTTCAGCTGTGCCCCCTATTTCGCCTACCATGATGATACCTTCTGTCTGAGGGTCATCCTGAAAAAGAGCTAAACAGTCAATAAAGCTCATTCCGTGTATAGGATCTCCACCTATTCCCACGCAGGTGCTTTGTCCTAACCCTTCTGCTGTAGTCTGGTGAACTGCTTCATAAGTAAGAGTGCCCGATCTAGACACGATACCAATTCGTCCCGGTTGATGGATTGCCGCAGGCATGATGCCTATCTTGCATTCTCCTGGAGTAATGATGCCGGGGCAGTTGGGGCCGATCAATCGAACATCGGGTTGCCTACTAAGGCTATCTTTGACCTTAAGCATGTCCAATACCGGGATGCCTTCTGTGATACATGCGATAACTTTTATTCCCGCTGAAGCCGCTTCAATAATAGCATCCGCCGCAAACGGTGGCGGTACAAAGATCAATGAAGCATCCGCTCCAGTAGCTGCGACGCCTTCTGCGACGGTATTAAATATGGGCCTCTCTAAATGCTCTTTTCCTCCGCGGTTTGGTGTAATTCCACCAACAATCTGAGTGCCGTATGCGATTGCTTGCTCTGCGTGAAAAGTACCTTGCTTGCCAGTAAAGCCCTGCACTAGAACCTTAGTATCTTTATTAACTAATATCGACATTACTTTTTGCCTCCTACAGCACTTACGGCCTTTTCTGCGGCATCTGCGAGATTTTCTGCGCTAATAATGGCTAAGCCACTTTGAGCTAGCATTTCTTTCCCTTCATTCACTTTAGTCCCCTCTAGTCTGACTATAACTGGGACTTTAACGCCGACATCTTTTACAGCGCTGATAATTCCTTCGGCTATGAGGTCACAACGTACGATTCCACCAAAGATGTTCACAAGTATGGCTTCAACATTGCTGTCGGACACGATAATTTTAAACGCCTCCGCAACTCTTGCAGCTGTAGTCCCTCCGCCGACGTCAAGAAAATTAGCTGGTTTTGCACCGCTTAGCTTAATAATGTCCATTGTCGCCATTGCAAGTCCCGCACCGTTGACCATACACGCGATATTTCCATCAAGAGTCACATAATTGAGTTCAAATTCTGCAGCTTTGCGCTCCTTTTCGTCTTCTTGAGAGGCGTCACGCCAAGCTGCAACTTCTTGTCGGTAGAGAGCGTTGTCGTCGATGGTTATCTTTGCGTCAATAGCACACAAAGAATCGTCTTCTAATATTGCTAGAGGATTTATTTCAACTAGACTGAGATCTTTTTCATTGAATAGTAGGTAGAGTCCTTTCAGTATTTTCTGCAGTTCTACCCGTTGACTCGCTTCTAATCCGAGAGCAAAACCCATTTCTCTGCATTGATGATCTTGTATTCCTAATCCCGGCTCAATACTGAATGTGACAATTTCCTCAGGGGTGTTTGCGGCCACTTCTTCGATGTCCATTCCGCCGGCTAATGATCCCATGAAAGTAATTTGTCTAGAACCCCTGTCTACGACTGCCCCCAAGTAGAGCTCTTTAGCAATATCGGCAGCTGCAGCTATTAGAACGCAATTTACTGGTTGTCCGTCGGGGGCTGATTGCTTTGTAATAAGCTGAGAACCTATTAAATTCCTAGCTATTTTTTCGACATCCCCTAAATCTTTAGTAAACTTAACGCCACCGGCTTTCCCTCTTCCACCAGCGTGAACTTGTGCTTTAACAAGCCATGCATCGCCACCAAGAGCCTTTGCATTTTTAACTGCCTCTTCGGCGGTATGTGCGACTAAGCCATCCTGAACTGGGATTCCGTATTCTGCAAACAACTGTTTTGCTTGATATTCATGTAAGTTCATTTCCGTTAACTCCGTTCCTGATGCAATTGACCTTGCTATAAGGCTCTAATAATACCCTAGAAGTATTTGTTAGGCTTGTTTAGTGTCATACAAAATTTGACTATATGCTAAACTTGAAAGATATAACCTTGTACGGTCCCAAGTATGGCGATTCCAGCTTGTTTTGTCATTGGAATTATTGAGAGAAAATATAAAAATTTATTGTAAGAGGGTTTTGCATGTTGATGAGGATGGTCTTGGCGATCTTGATAGCGACTTTCGTTTGTTGGCTGTTCAGTGTCCTGCGCACGCGTCTTATGAAAAAAAGGACATCGATTGCGAATGGTGAGGTAGTTGCGTGTACTTATTGTAGCTTATATGTCCCTTTAGAAGAGAGTATTGTCCTCAGCGAGAGACCTTACTGTTCTGCTAGACACGCAGAGCTTGGCTCTAAAAAATGAGAAAGATGACCGTTATAGAAACACTATGTGTTGTCGCATTATCGGCTCTTTTACTAAGGATAGTAATACCTTACGTTTAGACAATTTAGCAATGTCCTCGATTCCCGCCGCTTAACTGCTTCGCAAAGCAGTTAGTATTTGCCTAAAGATTTTTGGGTTCGCTGCCACCACATTACCTGTTTGCATATGCGTTTCCCCGCCTTCAGGGTCACCAATGAGTCCCCCCGATTCTTGTACTAGAAGAGCCCCGGCGGCTATATCCCATTGGTGCAGGTCAAATTCCCAGTATCCGTCAAGTCTGCCACAAGCGACATAAGCGAGATCTAAGGCGGCAGAACCGGTACGCCTAATATCGGCGCTTTTATTTAGCAGCGTTGTGAAGCCGAGAAGATAGCTTGGCAGTTTATTTTTGTTCCTTACCGGAAACCCGGTTCCTAAGATCGAAGCATCTAGTTCTGTCCTAGGACTCACTCGGATTCTTTGTCCATTGAGTTGCGCTCCTGCACCCCTAGAAGCCGTAAACATTTCATCTCGGGTAGGATCGTAAATAACAGCTTGTTCTAGCCTGCCTTTGACTTGCAGTGCGATAGAAATCGCATAGCTTGGGAAGCCATGGATGAAGTTGAGTGTTCCGTCAATTGGATCAATGATCCATTTGAAATCGGAGGCACCGGAAGTTCCCGATTCTTCTGCTACAATAGAGTGAGAAGGGTACGCTTCATTGAGGACTTCAATGATGGCTGCTTCTGCCTCGACGTCTGTTTGTGTCACGTAGTCGTTGTGCCCTTTTAATTCGATTTTTAGGTCGTAAAGGCGATTCTGGGCCCTAGAAATAATCGTGCCGGCTCTCCGAGCTGCGCGGATAGCGATGTTAAGCATTGGCTGCATAAGATGATGTCACGTTTTAAAAGAAGTTAGTTTAACCTATTAGTGGAAACTGTTATTGAATTACTTTAGCGAAGAATTAGATATTGAAGCTGGTTTGAAGTTGTCTAGATTGCGCATAGTGCTAGTTGGGACTAGTCATCCAGGCAATATTGGTGCAGCGGCTAGAGCTATGAAAGTCATGGGCCTTGATCAACTGCATTTGGTGAATCCAGTCAGATTCCCTGCGATGGAGGCGACGGCGCGAGCAGTTGGCGCAAGCGATTTGCTAGATGGCGCAGAGGTTCATTCAGAGCTGGAGCAATCGATAGAAGGTTGTTCATTGGTTTACGGGACTACAGCTCGGAATAGGCAAATAAATTGGCCGATACTGTCGCCTCGCGACGCTGCTTTAGAAATTGCGCAGACTGAGACACCAGTGGCTATTGTCTTTGGTCGTGAGCAAGCAGGTTTGAGTAATTCCGAACTCGATCTCTGCCAGCGTTCTATATGTATTCCGACTCAAAGTCAGTTTAAGTCTTTGAATTTGAGCCAAGCAGTTCAGATCATGGCATATGAGTTACGTATGGCTCATTTGTCCTCTGAGTCTCAGAAGCAAAGCCCTATAGGTCAAGAAAAGGATCCTCTAGCTACTGCTTCGGAAACTCAACTCTTGAGGACCCATCTTTTAGCAGTAATGGTATCAGTGGGCTACTATGATCCTAGTTACCCTAAGTTATTAGAGCGTAGGATAGGTCGCTACTTGAACTCGACTAATTTACGTCATAGCGAGGTTCAAATTGTTCGAGGGTTCTTGGCGGCGGTAGAGCAACGGCTAGGTTCTTCTGCTCTTTGAAAAAATCTGCGGTAAATTAATTGTCCACAAATAATTCGTTTTTATACTCGACAAGTCGATCTCCTTCAGTGACTTCACCAATTCTATAGGTTTTCTCTCCCGCAGCTTTGAGATAAACCTCTGCCTCGGCAATGGTGTCCTCAGGGATTATTAAAACCATTCCTACCCCGCAGTTAAAAGTGCTAAGCATTTCGCTAGAAGAGACTTGACCTTTTTCTTTTAGCCAACTGAATATAGTGGGCGCAGGCCAGCTATTTAGGTCGATCCGGGCACTAAGGCCTTTTGGTAAAACACGAGGTATATTTTTCGTTAGCCCGCCGCCTGTGATGTGAGCTATAGCATTTACTTTGTGTTGCTTTATTAGACTGATAATCGTTTTGACATATATTCGAGTAGGCTCAAGTAGGATTTCTCCTAGCGATTTTTTTTCTAGAACATAGTCATAATTGACACCACTTTTTTCTATAATCTTTCTTACAAGAGAGTATCCGTTTGAATGGACTCCAGATGAAGCCAAACCTAAGATAATATCTCCACTTTTGACATCAGAACCGTCGATTAAATCTTCTCGTTCAACTGCTCCTACACAGAAGCCAGCAAGGTCGTAATGGTCTTGAGAATACATTTGTGGCATTTCTGCGGTCTCTCCACCTAAAAGCGCCGCATCTGACTGAAGACAACCCTCTACAATGCCTTTAAGCGCAGACTCTGCAACTTCGAGGCTCAATGTTCCTGTCGCGAAATAATCTAGGAAAAATAGAGGTTGAGCTCCTTGTACCACCAGGTCATTTACGCACATAGCGACAAGGTCTATTCCTATTGTGTGATGGCGGTTTAAATCAATCGCAAGAAGTAATTTAGTCCCAACTCCATCAGTGGCGGCCACTATTAAAGGATCGTGAAACCCTGTGGCTTTCAGATCAAAAAGTCCGCCGAATCCGCCTAATCCACCCATAACGCCGGTTCTTGCCGTCGCCTCTGCAAGCGGCGCTATGTTCGCCACAAATTGTTCGCCGCGCTCGATATTAACTCCTGCGTCGCTGTATGAAAGTCTTTTTTTCGTGGTTTTTGTCATATGCTTTTGGTGTTGCATTTGTGTTGATGTCTACTCAGTTGAAACGCATCAGTAGGATTTATTACATGACGCCATTCTGGAGGCGGGTCTACACTCGCAACGACTTTAAGTAAAAGAAGTGGAGAGTAACATATTTTAAAATGTCTGGTTAGAGAGTTCGGCTGAGTTCTGACTAATATTGATCCGATACTTGGGGAAGGAATTTCTGTTATGTATAATCGGGGAGCCTTAACGTAATAGCTATTGAAGGCACAGGATGATCCGCTCGACTAATAGAGTGTATCCTATCAGTGGAATAAAAATTGCGGTTTTTTTAAAAGGAATTGGATGATGTCTGAATCAGTTAGAGGACCATCTTACACAATGCTCATTGGACTTTTTTTAGCCGCCGCCATACTCATGGTTTATTTGCTGGCACCAGTTTTGTCGCCTTTTTTCTTAAGCGGTATAGTCGCTTATCTCGGTCAACCAATAGTACATTTTTTAGAATGCAGAAAATTGTCTCGGGGTTTCGGTGTATTGACCTTTTTTCTCATCCTCATACTGTTCTTTTTCGTTGTGGTGGTAATTATCTTACCTATCTTGCAAGCTGAATTGGCAGCCTTAATAGCTGTGATCCCTGATACCATAGAGGAGCTTCGCGATAGCTTTTCTGAGCCGGCAAAAACCTTGTTTGGGGCTAATGCAGCAACCTTGCAGTCAGATCAGTTGAAGAATATGTTGTTCGCAAATTGGAGAGAGTTAGGGTCGCTTGCTACTCAGGTGTTCTCAAAGATTGGTCAGTCAGGCCAGTATCTCCTTGGGGGTGTTGCATATTTAGTTCTGGTCCCCGTGATAACTTTTTATTTAATGCGAGACTGGAACAAGGTATTGCGTAGCGTGGTGAATATCTGTCCGCAACGGTTCATTGAAGAACTAAAAACGGTCGCTTGCGAAGTGGACGCTGTTTTGTCCGAGTTTTTGAGAGGACAGCTCCTAATAATGCTCGTTTTGGGTCTGTTTTATGGGATTGGGCTTCAGATAGTCGGAGTTAAGTACGCTTTCCTTATCGGCTGTATCGCCGGCTTAGTTAGTTTTGTCCCATACTTTGGTGTGATAGTTGGGTTATTGTTGGCGGTTGTCGTTGGGTTTGGGCAATTTGATCATTATTCAGAAATGCTGAAAATTTTTGGGGTTTTCGGTTTGGGTCAATTACTTGAGAGTATGGTTTTGAGTCCTCTTCTAGTGGGAGACCGAATAGGCTTGCATCCGGTATGGGTTATTTTTGCGGTCATGACAGGAGGGCATCTCTTTGGGTTTTCCGGTATTTTATTAGCACTTCCAGTGGCCGCGATTACTGTCGTCTTATTGAGGCATCTTAGGCTCTGTCAGTTACAGCCCTGATATGATGACGACCATTCAGGAAAGCCTTTGATTTCGCAACTTACGCTCGATCTATATCGTGCCCCCCACCATGAATTTGAGCGTTACATGCCGGGTGTGAATTTGGAAATACTGTCCGCCTTGAAGGCGTGGCGTTCAGTTAGTAGTTATTCTTCTGTTTATCTCTGGGGTGGGCGAGGGACGGGTAAATCACATTTGCTTGAAGCCGCGGTCAGAGAAGCTAACCGTCTAGACCAGCGAGCCATATACCTGCCGGTTAAAACGATTCTCCCTAATTTAGAAATGATTCTTTGCGATCTTACGGAAGTGTCTCTTGTCGCTATTGATGACGTGGATCTATGCTGCGGGATTCACGCAAATGAGGAAAAACTCTTTCATCTATATAACGAGCTAAAAGAGCGCGGTGGACGGCTGTTACTTTCTTCAACGTCGCGACCAGATGTGGTCGGATTTGACCTGCAAGATTTAACCTCTCGTTTTAGGGAGGGGCTTGTCTATCAATTACGTGAATTGCCAGATAGCGACAAAACAGAGTTACTCGTAAAAGAGGCCAATATTCGTGGCCTTGATCTCCCCCAAAGCACAGTAAATTTCATCATGAGAAATTATAAAAGGGATATGGTGTTTTTGATGGAAGTTTTGGCGCTACTTGACGCGGCATCTCTTGAGCATAGTCGCTTGCTTACCATTCCATTTGTTAGAGAGTTCTTAAAGGGACATGAACTTGGGACGTAATTAAGATCGTTAGAGAATTTTTCTCTAAGTGATGCTCCGCCGTTAGAGCTTTTCCGGCACTCCATCAATAATATGACAGAGTTTTAGAGTGAGACATTAATTTTCTAACAACGCCATGATGTTTTCTATCGGTCTACCAATTGCTGCTTTGCAACCATTGATAACAATTGGACGTTCTATTAATTCTCTGTTTTCCAGCATGGCGTTGATAATTTGAATTTCACTCGACCCTGTGTGTAACCCTAAACTTGCCCATGACTTTTCTTTTCTCCTGACCAATTCTATGGCTTTCATGTTGAGTACTTTCAAGAGAAATTTGATGTCTTCTTCTTCCAAAGGGCTTTGTAAATAATCGATTACATTGAGCTTGTAAGATTTGCGCCGTAATAGTTCTAAAGCTTTACGAGATTTTGAGCAATTCGGATTGTGGTAGATCGTTATCTCCATAGTGGATTACCGGAGTTTGTCTAAAAAGCCCGAGATCTCATTCCACTCAACCTCAAGAGTCTCTTCAGACGTACGGCCTTTATATTCGATCACATCTTTAGCTAGACCTCGTTCTGTGAGGACTAGGCGATGAGGCACCCCTATTAGTTCAAGATCTGTAAACATTACACCGGGCCGTTCTGGCTTATCGCAGAAAAGAACCTCATATCCCTCTTTCGACAATGTTTCATAGAGCACAGTTGCTTTTTGGAGGACAGAAGGTGACTTATGCATGTTAATAGGGACAATTGCGCAATAAAAAGGCGTCATCTGTTTGGGCCAAATAATACCCTTAGAATCGTTATTTTGCTCTATAGCTGCGGATACGATTCTAGAAACTCCAAGACCGTAGCAGCCCATAGTCATTGTCACAGCTTTTCCATTCTCATTGAGTACGCTAGCTTTCATAGCTGAGCTGTATTTTGTTCCAAGTTGGAAAATATGCCCTACTTCAATACCTTTTTTGATGTCTAGTGTTCCTAAGCCATCGGGTGCAAGGTCGCCCGTGGCAACTTCCCGCAAATCAAAGACTTTAGGGCTGGGAAGATCACGTGTCCAATTTACTCCAGTTAGGTGATATCCATGTTTATTTGCCCCGCAGATGAAATCCGAAGCCAGTGCTGCATCTTGGTCGACTAAAACATCAATAGGGAGACCAACCGGACCTATTGAACCAGGAGGGCAACCAATTGCGGCTAAAATTTCATCGGGTTCAGCGAAGCGAAGAGGGATTGCTACTTCGTCTAATTTCTGAGCTTTTACAACATTTAGATCGTGATCGCCTCTTAACACTATCGCTATCAAGTTTCCCTTAGAGCCCTCTAAAACAAGAGTTTTAAGACATTTAGATAAAGGAGTATTGAGAAAGTCACAGACCTCTCTTACTGTCTGTTGCTGCGGAGTTTCAACAGTTTGCATCACCTCTGTTCCCGGTAACGGTTCTGATGTGTCCATAGTGACTGGAGTCATTTCTACATTTGACGCGTAATTACCTAGAGAGCTGAAGGCAATTCTGTCTTCTCCAGAATCTGCTAAAACATGAAATTCGTGGGATTTCGATCCCCCGATGTTACCTGTGTCTGCTATAACAGCCCGATACTCTAGGCCTAGACGGTCGAAAATTTTGCAATAGGTAGCATGCATTTTTTGATACGTTTCTTCGAGAGAGTCTGCATCTATGTGGAAAGAGTAGGCATCTTTCATCAAAAATTCGCGGGCGCGCATAATGCCAAAGCGAGGTCTTATCTCATCTCTAAATTTCATTTGTATCTGATAGAGGTTGCAGGGTAGTTGCTTGTAGCTTGTTATTTCGCCTCTGACTAAATCAGTAATAATCTCCTCATGGGTAGGTCCTAAACAGAAGTCTCTGTCATGTCTATCGGTAAAGCGAAGAAGCTCTGGACCGTAAGCCTCCCATCTTGTCGATTCTTTCCAAAGTTCGGCCGGCTGCACACTTGACATCAAGACCTCTTGAGCCCCTGCAAGATCCATTTCTTCTCGTATGACAGCTTCAACTTTGCGAAGTACTCTGAGGCCTAGTGGAAGCCAAGTATATATCCCAGCTGCTAGTTGTCGCACTAAACCAGCTCTCAACATCAGGCGGTGGCTCGATATTTCAGCTTCAGAGGGGGCCTCTCGTAAGGTAGGTATAAAAAAATTCGAAGTTTTCATGGTCGCAGTAACTTTTTTTTTTGGTGAACTACAAATGTGCGAGGTAAAAAGCACCCCTGCACGAAAATAAATATGCATTTAGTATACTGGCATTTCGCTATCAAATATTTAGATCCTTCTGTGAGTAGTAACAGAGCACGCAAACTCTATATAAATTAGGTAATTAAGCTAATTTAAGCCTTTTTGATGGGATAAAATTGTTCCTCTTTTAGTGAGAATACAAAAATAAGATACCGGTTTCGGGCATGGACTTGTTTTGGAATACTGCTATCGCTCCAGCGGAATTTGAGAATCAAACTTTCAATTACGTGAGATTTCTCCGATAGTGGAGTAATAAAGCACCAATCTGGCGCAGTGGCGACTTGACTAAACTCAGGAATATCATTAGCCTAGCGTTCAATTACACTGAACTGTCTAATATCCCTTAAAAATGTTGCTACTACTGTATTTAAGTCTCTAAATAGGAAGTAATCCTTCCCTTTTTAGTCTAATATTTTCGCTACTTCGTATATGGGTTTCATTGGACTATAAAAAAGGCAAAACTATTGGATGAGCAACTGCGTGGAGCAGAAATATTTGTAAAAGCCCTTGCTGATGAGGGTGTAGAGTTTCTTTTTGGCTATCCTGGAGGTGCTGTATTGCACATCTATGATGAAATTTTCAAGCAGGACAAAGTCAAACATATATTAGTACGGCATGAACAAGGCGCGACACACGCAGCGGATGGATATGCGCGTGCCTGTGGAAGACCTGGAGTTGTGCTTGTGACATCCGGTCCTGGTGCGACAAATGCTGTTACAGGCATTGCTACTGCATATATGGACTCAATTCCCATGGTCGTTTTCACCGGTCAAGTGTCAACTGCATTGATTGGTAATGATGCTTTCCAAGAGGTAGATTGCGTTGGGATAACTAGGCCATGCGTTAAGCACAACTTTCTGGTGCAGCGAGTCGAAGACTTAGCAGAGACTATAAAAAAAGCTTTTTATGTCGCCAGTACCGGGCGGCCTGGCCCAGTCGTAGTTGATTTACCTAAAGATGTTACAGCTGAAGTTACATCTTATAGCTACCCTAAAACGGTTACTATGAGATCCTACAAACCCCCAGTTGACGGCGATCCTGAGCAAATACATCGAGCTTGTGATTTGTTATTGTCGGCTAAAAAACCCATGATTTATTCTGGTGGTGGGGCTGTGATCGGCAATGCGTCTGAGGAGCTCACTAAGTTTGCCCGATTACTTGGCTACCCTGTAACGAATACCTTGATGGGGCTGGGTGCATATCCTGGAAGCGACCCTCAGTTTGTTGGAATGCTTGGTATGCATGGGACTTATGAGGCCAATATGGCAATGCATCACTGCGATGTTTTGATATCCATTGGGGCTCGTTTTGACGACAGAGTAACTGGAGATCTAGAGAAATTTTGTCCAGAAGCGAAAATTATTCATATCGATATAGATCCTGCTTCAATATCTAAAAATGTTTACGTCGATGTGCCTATTGTAGGAAGTGTGCGCAGCGTCCTTAGAGAGTTGAATCAGGCTATAGAATCGAGTGGTCGAGCCCCTGTAGATCGTGCCACGAATCTCTGGTGGGCTCAGATTAAAGAATGGGCAAGTATAAAATGTTTAGATTACGACAAAACCAGTAAGCTAATTAAGCCACAATCGGTGATCGAGGCCTTACACAAAGTCACGGATGGGGATGCTTATATTACCTCTGATGTAGGCCAGCACCAGATGTGGGCCGCTCAATACTACACCTTCGATAAGCCGCGAAGGTGGATAAATTCGGGCGGATTAGGGACTATGGGTTTTGGTTTGCCAGCTGCTGTTGGCGTCCAATTGGCTTTCCCTGACAGCGTTGTAGCCTGTGTTACTGGTGAGGCGAGCTTCCAAATGTGTATCCAAGAGCTATCCACATGTCTTCAGTACAATTTACCTATCAAGGTGGTAAGTCTCAACAACAGATATATGGGGATGGTGCGGCAGTGGCAGGAATTTTTCTATGAATCGAGATATTCCAATTCTTATATGGATGCATTGCCAGATTTTGTGAAGCTGGCTGAAAGCTATGGGCATATAGGAATGCGAATTGATCAGCCTGGAGACGTGGTTGGTGCATTAGAAGAGGCTTTTGGCTTGCGAGACAGACTCGTGGTCATGGATTTCATTACAGATCAAACTGAAAATGTCTATCCCATGATTGCTGCAGGCAAAGGGCAACATGAGATGCATTTGGCAACAGACGATCGTGAGCTAGCATGACAGAACGACACACGCTTGCCCTGTTGTTAGAGAACACTGCCGGATCCTTATCGAGAGTGGCAGGTCTTTTCTCCGCTCGCGCATACAACATAGAGTCGCTTTCAGTCGCGCCAACTGAAGATCCCACTATTTCGAGAATGACCGTTGTGACTAGCGGTTCTCCTCAGATTATTGACCAAATCGTCAAGCAGCTAAACAAGCTTATTGACGTTATTGTTCTTGTTGATCTGAGTGATGGTTTGCGAGTTGAGCGTGAACTTCTTTTGGTGAAGATGCGGCATGACAATGATCTAGAAAAAGACAAAATTCTGAAGGCAGTGGGTAAGTTAGAAGGTGTCCTCTTAGATACTACCGAGGGGGTTTATACTGCTGAGATTACCGGTTCCTCAGCGCAGCTAGATGAGTTTGTCCGATTAGTTGATTCAAGTATCCTTGAATTAGCCCGTTCCGGGACTTTAGGTCTCCAATTAGGGCCTAAATCGCTAAATTCGAAATAATTTAATACAATATATAAATTGACCAAATAGACAATGGGAAAAGCAAAATGGCACTAAGTATCTACTATGACAAGGACGCAGATCTTTCTCTTATTCAAGCAAAGAAGGTTGCCATAATTGGCTATGGTTCTCAGGGACACGCCCATGCTAACAACCTTAAAGACTCAGGAGTGTCTGTCACGGTCGGATTGAGAGAGGGTTCTTCGTCTTGGGACAAAGCGACTGAGTCTGGTTTATCCGTTTCGTCTATCGCCGAAGCTACGAAAAATGCTGATGTGGTAATGATTTTAGCTCCAGATGAGACACAGTCAGATTTGTATGCGACTGATATTGAGCCGAACATAAAGCTTGGCGCTACTTTAGCATTTGCTCATGGGTTTAATATTCACTTTGGGCAAATAGCTCCACGCGTTGATCTAGATGTCATTATGATAGCTCCAAAAGGACCGGGTCATCTCGTCCGTTCAACCTACGTTGAGGGAGGGGGAGTTCCGAGTTTGATCGCTATACATCAGGATGCCTCAGGTGGTGCAAAAAATATTGCACTTTCGTATGCATCGGCTAACGGGGGCGCGCGTGCAGGCGTAATAGAAACCAGCTTCCAAGAAGAAACTGAAACGGATTTATTTGGAGAGCAGGCCGTTTTGTGTGGCGGCGTGACGGCACTAATTCAAGCTGGCTTCGAGACTCTCGTGGAAGCAGGGTACGCACCTGAAATGGCTTATTTTGAGTGCCTGCATGAGGTTAAATTGATCGTGGATTTGATTTATGAAGGTGGTATTGCCAATATGCGCTACTCAATATCAAATACCGCTGAGTATGGAGACTTCACGCGTGGCCCTAGAATAGTCAACGACACAACCAAAGCGGAGATGAAAAAAATTCTTTCTGAGATTCAAAATGGTGAATTTGCAAGAGAATGGATTGGAGAAAATAAGACAGGGGTATCCGTTCTAAAAGCGAAGAGACGGATATCACAAGAGCACCAAATAGAGGAAGTTGGCTCTAAACTTCGAAGCATGATGCCCTGGATTGGAAACAACAAGCTTGTCGATAAAGATAAGAACTAGAGTCTTCAATGACGTCTAATTCGTGGGTTACTTGGGTAGGATTGGTATCGCATTAAGGCAAATCGTTGTATTGTGATAGCCAGTTGAGGTCTTTTTTTGGCGAGGCGTATTCTGAACTTCGTTGATGATTTTCAGTTAAGATTGTAGCTAAGGGTATGGTGAAAACGCCGATGCGATTACTTGGTAGAAAGCCAGACACAGTAAGGACGACCGAAGTCGCGAAGAAGCGTACAGGAATTTACCTGCTCCCGAATTTATTTACTACCGGGGCTTTGTTTGCTGGGTATTATAGTATAGTCGCTGCTATCAACGACCGTTTTGAAGCAGCGGCGATTGCCGTCTTCATCGCCATGGTGCTAGACGGGATAGACGGGCGTATAGCACGCTTAACTAATACACAAAGCGACTTTGGGGCTCAATACGACAGCTTGGCAGATGTGGTGTCTTTTGGTTTGGCGCCAAGCATCATCATTTATGAGTGGTCTTTGTTTCAGTTAGGTAAATTCGGATGGCTAGCAGCCTTTGTTTATACCGCTGCCGCTGCCTTGAGGTTAGCCCGATTTAATTCACAAAGCTCCGACACTGATAGTACTTTTTTTCAAGGGTTGCCTAGCCCTGCTGCTGCTGCCGTAGTGGCCGCTACGGTCTGGGTTGGTCAGAGTTTCAGTTTCCTCAGCCTCCATGGGTTTGCGTTTCTAGTCATGATGATTACCTTATGCGTTGCCTTGCTTATGGTAAGTAACCTGATGTACTACAGCTTTAAAGATTTTGACTTGCGTGGAAAGGTTCCATTTGTGGCAGTACTAGCCGTTGTTATGGTGTTTGTTTTGGTTTCACTAGAGCCAGCCAGTGTCCTTCTAATTCTTTTTGGTGGTTATGCATTATCTCCGTTAGGGGCTAGATTGAAGAGAATATGGTTTAAAGGAGACCAGAGCTCGACTGCGCGGCATCTTGATGGAGACTGATGTGGAGTTCTCATGAGGATATGGCCATCTGGACAGACTATTAACACGCCGGGTTTTGAGAGTATCTGGAGGAAACGATGAGCTCTTCAAGCTCCGGAACCGCTCATTTATCAGAAATGGGGATCGATGTTTGGAGCCCGCGAATTATCGAAGTTCCCAAGTTTCAACACCATTTCTTTTCAGATCATAGCAACAAGCGGACCTGTTGTGTTGTGCTTAAAGTTGGAAATGAAGCTGCGGGAGTTAGTGTCGCGCTTCTTTTGGACAATATGATGCTGGCAGTTGGTTTATCTAGACGCTCTCTCAAAGACGATTCACTAGCACGTGAAAACCCAAAAGATATCATTGAGGAGGAGGCTTCGCTTGACGATATATTGAAATACCATACTCCAGATTTTCTATTATTATCAGGCTTTAAAATACACCATCTAATAACCAATGCTAATGAGAAAAAAAAATCTCCAAGTGTTCTGAATTTAGGTGGTTATGATCTTAGCTTCTATTCTATAGAGTCGTTGCTTGAGCTACTTGAAAATCCAGTTCGAAAACGAGAAGTTTGGCAAACGTTGAGTAAGTTGCAAAATAGGTTCGAGAAGGTCGAGACTAAATGAGTAGCCCTTTGCCGCTAGAAATGCTTATTCAGCGTTCTATGCGAATAGAAGATGTGCTTGAAGTAATTGATATAGAAGTGCGTTCTTACGATTTCCCTTGGTCGGAAAAAATTTTCTTGGACTGTATGAAAGCCGGCTATTTATGTAATGTCGCTCATGTTGGAGGGGTTTTGGCAGCGTATGGGATAATGTCTTTCGGGGCAGGAGAAGCACATATTTTAAATGTATGTGTTGATGCGAGCTATCGAAGGCAGGGTTTTGGTAAGCTGTTGATTACCAAGTTACTGGAAATAGGTAAAACTCATAATATACACAGTGTGTATTTGGAAGTTCGTCCGTCTAATCTCGCAGCTATTGATCTGTATTCTCAGATAGGTTTTTCCAAAGTCGGTGAGAGACTCAAATATTACCCTGCCCTTAATGGGCGCGAGGATGCTCACGTTTTAAATCTGACTATGTAATTTAATGTGGACTTGTGTGCAGAGGCTTAAACCTTTACCTTTATCATCAACTGTAAATACTGTTTTTCTAGGAGTTCCGGATGAAGTTTCCTGATATGCGTGCCTCAAAATTAATTCAAAACATCTTCTATATAACACTTTTTTTTGCCGGAGCTAATACTGCTTTTGCAAACTCGGTAGCTTTAGAGCTCGGGACGATAGAAGGTGACGAGAATGCTGAGCGGTTTGGTGGGGCGTTTCGTGTGGAGTCCGATAAAAAATGGTTTGCGGCTGGAGATTGGTATTTGGGTACCTATTTCGAATTTGGCCTTACTTATTGGGATGGCGACAAGGGCACTGAAGGCAAGGACAGTCTCGTAGATTTTTCGGTAACGCCTATTTTCCGCTACCAGCGGAAGCTTGGAGAGAGTATTGCCCCTTTCGTAGAGTTCGGGACAGGCGCGCATGTTCATACTGAGACAGGAATTGGCAATAAAGATATAGATATTCCTTTTTCTTTCGGGACTCATGTTGGTGCGGGTGCTCGTTTCGGTGCGAAAGGAGCATATGAAATTGCTTATCGGTTTCAGCACTTATCAAATGCCGGTTTAGGCGATGAAAACCCCGGACTTAATTTTCATGTCATTCAATTAGGCTACCATTTTTGAGCTCGTTCTCGTGTTTCTGCTTACTGTGTGTTGGTAAAATATAAGCTATTGAACGGCAGACCTTAGAGAGCTGTGTTGGTAATCACCAATCTTCTCAGATTTCGGATTTTAAATGTTATAAGCGGTAGTAGCATGTGATCAATACCAGAAGTGTCTAGTGTAAATATCACATGTGTTATTTTTGATCGAAGGAGGTAAGTACGTTTTCAGGAACGTATTTTGAAAAAAACGTAATGAATGTATTTGCTTTTCAGATAAAAACCGTTCCAGATCTCGATGCAGGGCGTAAATTTTGGAATCTAGGCGATTTAGGAGATAAAGAAGCTGGTGCCGTCATGCATAGTAAAAGACGGCAGGAGACTAACAGTATAAATAACTCCTTGCGTCAGCACTTTCAAAAAGTAGTGTCTATTTCGGCAGTTTACAGAGTGGATGAAAGCATTAAAATCTGGTCGTTGGGAGAAGGAAATCTCTCTGAAATTGATTCTGCTGAAAGCAGATTGCTTCGGGAATTTTATGGACATATAGAGGCCCATGGTCCGGCGCTGCTTTCATGGAACGGTGCGGTATTTGACTTGCCCGTTTTGCATTATAGGGCTCTTATTAATAAAGTTTCTGCGCCAAAGTATTGGAATAGTGAGAGTAGATACGTAAATATGGAGGAAAATTGCTTTCAAGAAGGTACAACTGCCATGCATATAGATCTTATGAATCTGCTAGGTGGCTCTAAAAACACAACGTATTCTCCTCTTTCAGAAGTTGCTAGTTTGCTAGGTTTCCCTAACACACTAGATATGAATAGTAGAAAGGTGTTTGAAGTATATCTAACTGGCGGCACAGAAATCATTCGAAAAAAAAATGAAGTGGACGTACTTAAACTCTGGTTCGTTTACCTTAACTACCAATCTATGGCTGGCCAGATCGACATTAATATTGAGATGGAACGAACTAAGCACTGTCTCGCCTCCAGCAATCAGCCTCATGCGTCTGAACTATTGACTCTATGGCAAGCTATGGCGTTATTTTGATTGTCTGTTGTGGGTTCGTTTATTCCCTATGAAAAACGATGAGCCCGAGATGCTAACCATCCAAAACTTTGCTCACGATGGGCGTGGCGTGGCTCGGTTAAAAGGAAAAACCGTATTTGTGTCTAATGCGCTTCCCGGAGAAACGGTAGAGGCGGAGATTGTTTGCACGCATCGTAGCTTTGATGAAGCAAAAGCCATTAGTGTATTAAGCGGGAAAAGTCATCTTCGCGTTACTCCAAAGTGTGAATATTTTGGGAAATGCGGTGGTTGCGATTTGCAGCATATTCAAGACTCGTATCAATTAAAGTATAAGCGAGATGTATTGGCCGAAATATTGGCTCGTCAATCAGATTTGACTACAGAATATGAGCTGGAGGCGGTCACTAGTCTCCCATGGCGATATCGCCGAAATGCTAGAATTGCTGTTTCCACCTCTCTTGAACACGGACTGACGTTGGGCTTTCGTGAGAAGGGCAGTAGAACTGTTGTCCATTGCTTAAAATGCGACATCCTTGAACCTTCATTATCAGATCTATTGCCTCATTTAACTGATCTGATTGAAGGATTAGACTTTAAAAACTGTATATCTGAAATAGAGTTACTTTCGACAGAAGACAATGTGACTGTAACCCTATTTATTGAACCCAAATTCAATGCTTCAGATCGAATAAAGTTAAGTGATTTTTCCAATGCACATAAAGTTAGTGTCTGTCGTAAATCAGGCAAGACGATTGAGTCTTTAGGAAGCTTAAACACCGATCATGGCTACTATATTAATAACCTATATTTTAAGATGTCTCCTGGTAGTTTCTTGCAAACGAACCATGAAATAAACACAGCGTTAGTGGCTCATGTTTTAGAGGTCTTGGCGCCATCAAAAAACGAAACTATTGCTGACTTATTTTGTGGTATGGGTAATTTCAGTTTACCTCTGGCGCAGTTGGCTGGTTCAGTTGTAGGCGTTGAGTCCGACAGAGATCTACTTGCACAAGGGCGTGCGAATGCTGATTTAAATGCAATTCTGAATTGCGAATTTTTGCGAGGGGATCTTTTTAAATGTAGCGAATTCTTATTGGCGCGCCTTGCAGATTGCGAAAAAATTCTACTGGATCCTCCACGCGTAGGTGCATTGGATTTCGTGACTAATTGTGATTTTGAAAAAATTAATCATATCGTCTATGTTTCTTGCAGCCCCTCTACATTTGCTAGAGATGCTAAAGTATTGTGCGATAGATATAAATTTACACTTATCAGCACACGTGTTTTTGATATGTTTCCTCAGACAGCTCATGTTGAACTTGTTGGTGTGTTTAAAAAAGGGATATAAGTGCTATGTATTTATACCTTAGATTAATATTAGCTTTATTAATGGTTCAATGCTTTCAAGTCCACGCAGAAACTGAGCGAAATAGAATTCGCTTTGGTATCCCTACAGCGCCGAGTTCTCTTGACCCTAGATTCTCTGTTGATGCAGTGTCGGCGAGGTTGCAGAATTTGGTACATCGCTCTTTAGTTCGGTTCGAAGAGTCTCAGATGGTGGTTCCTGATTTAGCCGAGTGGGAGAAATTAGCACCACTGCATTATCGTTTTACAATAAATGAGGGCGCATACTTTAATAATGGGAATAAGGTAGTGGCATCTGATGTTCACGCTACTTACAAATCTATTCTAGATCCTGAAATTATGTCTCCCCACATAGGTAGTTTGAAAAACATTAGAGAGATAATCGAACTTGATGATCGGACAGTAGATTTTTTTTTAAATAAAGCTGATCATTTTTTCCCGGATTCTCTGTCCATTGGTATTTTACCAGCTGCATACGTTCAGAATCCTCCCTCAAAAGATATTTTTGCAGCAAGCGCCGGTCCATTCGAGGTTTTAAGTTGGACGACAAATGAGCCATTAGTATTGCGTCGAAGGAAAGATGGTCATATATTTGAGTTTATCGCAATTAAAGATAGCAACGCTAGATCTTTGCGATTGATCTCCGGTGAGATAGATATTATGCAAGGAGATGTTCCTCCCCATATTTATGCATCGCTTTTGCAGCGCCCGGATTTGTATGGAAAAAGAATTGCGGGTAACACGTTCTCTTATTTAGGGTTTAATTTAAGAGATGGGATTACTTCTGACCCAAGGTTTCGTCAAGCCTTAGCGCATGCAATTAACCGAGACGCGATTTTAAAATTTCTTTTTCAAGGCTCCGCAAGAAAAGCATGGGCGCTATTTCCCCCTAGCCATTGGGCGGGAGCAGAAAATTTGAATGGGTTTTCGTATAATCCCACGTTATCACGAGAAATTATTGCAGAAATAAACCCTACAGCGACACCAATTATTTTGAATTATAAAACATCCACGAACAAATTTAGGCAGCGTGTCGCAAACGTAATTCAAAGCCAACTAGCATCTGTTGGGGTGGATATGAAAATTGAAATTTTAGACTTCGGTACGCTGATGGGAGAGATTTCTCGAGGCGATTTCCAATCTTATTCGCTATCATGGGTGGGGCTGAGAACGTCTGATATGTATCGCCAGATTTTTCACAGTAAATCCGTGCCACCTTTGGGGAAAAATAGAGGGCATTACAAGAGTATCCGAGCAGATGAGCTAATAGAAATGGCTGAGAAAGAAAGTGACTTACATTTGCGACGCAATCTCTATAAGAAACTTCAATTTCTTTTGCTAGAAGAGTTGCCTTATGTCCCTTTATGGTTTGAAGATCACTTAGTAGTTATGCGAAAAGATATACAATCCTATACTACAAACATTGATGGGGGCTATTCTGCATTAATTGATACGCAGAGATCTCGAAAATGAAATCAGATACAACCGTTATCTATATCTCTGTCGGCAAGCAGACTCTCACCGTTGTCGGTGCGAATCAAAATAAGCGCCAATATTCTGTCTCGACTGCCCGCAATGGACCTGGAGAGTTACTTGGTAGTGAATGCACTCCTTTGGGGCTACATTGTATTGCAGAGATGATTGGTCAAGGAACTGCCGAAGGGACTGTTTTTATCGGCAGGAAACCAACTGGAGAGGTATCTTCGCAGGAAGTACTTAAACAGTTCCCAGAACGAGATTGGATAGTCACACGTATTATGTGGTTGAGAGGACTTGAGCCCGGAAAGAACTTGGATGGAAAGGTGGATACAAAGGCCCGGTACATTTATATTCACGGGACACCTTATGAAGAGTTTTTAGGTAAGCCTAACTCAAAGGGCTGTATCCAGATGGGGAACCGAAACATTATTGAGTTGTTCAATATAGTTGGGGTAGGAACAAAAGTGATGATTCAAGAATGATTCACTGTCTGACAACCAAGTTAGGCATTGTTCAGTTAACGTTATCAAAAAGAAAGAGTTTCGCGTGGGAAAATTAGAGTCAGTTTTTACCCGTGTTATCACAGCTTTTATTGTAACCATCTGTGTCGTAACAATAGTCTTTTTCTTTATTCACTTAATTCCAGGGGATCCGATCGTAGCTATTCTGGGGGAGCAGGCGGGGTTGCAAGATGTCGAGAAATTAAGGACGCAACTGGGCTTAGACCTTCCTTTAGCTTCCCAGTGGATTCAATTTATTACAGATCTGGTGGTTGGAGATCTAGGGTTTTCTTTTTATTATCATGCACCAGTTGCACCTATCATCGCCAAAAGTACTGTTATGACATTTTATCTTGCCGGCGCAGCTTTCATCATTGCGGCTAGCGTGGGAATTTCTCTGGGTATTGTGGCGGCTTTATATCAAGAAAAAGTATGGGACCGATTAGCTGTTTTTGTCGCGCTCGTTAGCATGTCTATTCCAAATTTCGTATTTGGACCTATCTTAATTATAATATTTGCAGTTAAGCTTCAATGGCTTCCGATTGGGGCTTCAGAGGGAGTCTTATCTATAGTTTTGCCTGCTTTAGCCTTAGGACTGTCTTTGGCTGCGCTGACTATGCGCATGACTCGTGCCTCCGTGATCGAGGTTCTCAGAGAGCCCTATATTCTTGCCATTAGAGCTAAGGGACTGTCTCAATCGAGAATAATGCTGGCACACGTTTTTCGTAACGCTCTACTTCCCGTTGTCACAACGTTAGGTTTACAGCTTGGCCTGTTATTGGGTGGTGCCGTTATTACAGAAGCGATTTTCAGTTGGCCAGGATTAGGATCTTTAGTCATAGAGTCTATTTCTAGAAGAGACTACCCGATGGTGCAGGCTTCTGTTTTAGTAATAGCAGTTAGCTACATTATTATTAATATGCTGACCGACATTTTATATAAAGTACTAGACCCACGCGTGGATCTGGGCTCGTGAAGAAATCAACTTTTGTCCTGATTTTTTCTATGGTTCTTTGGTCAGTTGTTTTGATCTTTTCATCATGGGATCAATCAGTCTTAAACACTATTGATTTAGAAAAAATTCTTATGCCTCCAAGTAGTGAGAGTCTTTTTGGATCTGATGATTTAGGAAGAAGTATTGGGCCCAGAATAGTCTCGGGTGCTCGACTATCACTTTTTGTCGTCATAATCGTGCTCACTATTACAAGTGTTTTTGGAACGATAATAGGTATTCTCTCTGGCTTGGTTGGTGGAAAATTCGATTCGATTGTGATGCGCGTTATTGATATTTTTCTTGCTTTTCCTGGCATATTATTAGCAATCAGTTTGGCTGGAATCTTGGGTGGTGGCTTACATAATGTTGTCCTAGCATTGTCTGCGGTCGGTTGGGTAGGGTTTGCCCGATTATCCCGGGCACAAACTTTAAGAGTTAAGCAATTAGATCACGTTTTAGTTGCCCAACTTTTGGGAACGACCACGCCAAAAATTATTATATTACATGTCTTGCCGCTGATTGTGAGTCCAATGCTAGTCGAACTCACATACTCGGCTGCCAGTGTTATTCTTTCGGAAGCTGGTCTTTCTTTTTTAGGTATTGGAGTCTCTTCGCCCACAGCCTCCCTTGGTTCAATGGTTAGAGACGGCTCTTTTTATCTAATGACAGCGCCACATTATGTTATTTTGACAGGGATGGCCTTGATGAGCCTTGTGTTTCTCATCAATGTTGCAGGAGATAGGCTTCAGGAGAAATTAGCCGAGGGCTATTCTCGCAACATAAATTAATGCAACTATTGAATAGTTAGATAATGATGCATCTAAAAATAGATTGAGTTACATATGCTTGGACCTTTGGTTATAGATATACAAGGCACATCTCTCAGCCTCGAAGATAGAGAGCTATTGCTGCATCCGCTAGTAGGAGGGGTTATATTATTTGCTCGGAACTATATAGAAGTAGGGCAGTTAGATAGCTTATGTAAACAGATTAAACACTTGCGTAGCCCGAGCCTGTTAGTAATGGTTGATCAGGAAGGGGGTCGTGTTCAACGATTTAAAAATGGATTCACTCTGCTTCCCGCGTTGGGCATACTTGGCAAGATATACGATATTGATTCATACGAAGCTATAAGCCTCACCAGAGATTGTGCGTGGATGATGTCCAGTGAATTGCTTGCAACAGGAGTGGATTTAAGCCTGGCTCCAGTGCTAGATATCAATGGTGCTCAAAGCGAGGTGATCGGGACCAGGGCTTTCCATGCCGACAGTGCTATCGTTTCTGAGCTTGCCCTTGTATATATTGATGCGATGAATCGATGTGGCATGCGGTCTGTAGCGAAACATTTTCCTGGACATGGTTCCGTCGTTGCTGACTCACATAAAGAATTACCAGTAGATGTCAGAGAGCTAAAAGAAATAGAGAGTAATGATTTGATTCCTTTCGTCGATGCCGCTAAAGCAGGATTAGCCGCAGTAATGATGGCTCATGTTTCTTATCCTAAAATAGATAAACTACCGGCAGGATATTCGAAAGTCTGGATATCTAGTATTCTGAAATCAGATTATGGATTCTCTGGGCTAGTAATGAGTGATGATTTGACTATGACAGGTGCGGCGACCTATGACTCATATATAGACAGAGCCCACGCCTCATTTTCTGCTGGCTGTGATTCGCTATTAGTATGTAATAATCGCTCAGCAGTAGAAGATTTATTGAGTGTGAATACTAGTGTATTTAATGAGTTTGACCTGAAAAATTTGGAGCTACTCAGAGGGGTTTCCGTCGATAAGGAACTTAAAGTTCTTCAATCGAGTGAAAAATGGCATGCTATACGAGCCCGAATTGGCGCGCTCGAATTAGCCCATTACGCTCATTAGTGATGTGAATTGAGTATATCTTGTCTGTACCTTAAGATAGCCAAATATTTTTGAAACTCGATTGAGTACTTAATTAACAACTGAGGGAAAACTGAAGGGAAGCATAATGATTGAGCAGGTTTTTGACTTTCTTACAGCGGAATCGTGGATTGTCCAGATTTTTATTGTAATTCTAGCAGCGTTGTCTTTAGATCTCTTTCAGCGCAGATTATGCAATCGACTGCATGCTGAGCTGGAGAAAACAGAGAATTATTGGGATGACGCTTTAATTATTGCTCTTCGGAAGCCATTGAGACTACTCATTTGGCTGACAGGAATCTCCTACGCAATAGCTATATCTCAGGAAGAAAGAGCGGCAGCAATTTTTACCGCGGTAGATAGTTTAAGAGATGTCGGTGTCATCTTTGCTTTCGCTTGGTTTGTCGTGGGGTTTATAGCTTCCGCTGAAAAATCGTATATAGGTCGACGCTCTATCTCTGAGGAAAGATTCGATAAAACCACGACATATGCTGTGTCTAAACTTCTTAGGCTCTCAGTCATCATTACTGCTTCACTCGTAACTATGCAGACGCTAGGTTATAGCGTATCTGGTGTTCTTGCTTTTGGAGGAGTCGGTGGAGTTGCTGTCGGTTTTGCCGCTAAGGACCTGCTTGCTAACTTTTTTGGCGGTTTGATGATCTATCTCGATCGGCCTTTTAGTGTTGGTGATTGGGTGCGCTCTCCTGACAGGGAAATAGAAGGGACTGTAGAGGCGATCGGTTGGCGACTAACAACTATTCGGTCATTTGATAAGCGACCGTTATTTATCCCTAACTCTCTATTTAATCAGATTGTCATTGAGAATCCATCCAGAATGACGAATAGAAGGATTTATGAAACCGTAGGTATTCGTTACGATGATTCACTGAAAATGGAGAACATAGTTGTCAGAGTCAAAGAGATGTTAAGGGAGCATAATGAAATAGACTCCTCACATACGATGATTGTGAATTTTAACAAAATGTCGAGCTCGTCCTTGGACTTTTTTATTTACACGTACACGAAAACTACAGAATGGGTAAGGTTCCATGAAATCAAACAAGATGTAATGTTGAAGGTGCTTGAGATCGTGGCATCAGAGGGCGCTGAATGCGCGTTTCCAACATCAACTATTCATCTCTTCAATTCCGACTCGGAGTCCGAGTTGAGACCGGAGCCAAGTAGGTAGTTCTATTATGCGAATTCCCTTCACTAAAATGCATGGTCTGGGAAACGACTTTGTAATTATCGATGAAAGAGAGAAAACCTACGGTCTAACTCAAGACACCTTCTTACTTTTGACTGATAGGAGATTAGGCGTAGGGTGCGATCAAATACTCTTACTCAGTCGCTCTGATGAGAAGAGGGCGACTGCGAGATATCGTATTATAAATGCAGATGGTTCTGAAGCCGAGCAGTGTGGGAATGGTTTCCGGTGTGTTGTTAGATACCTTGAGATGCAAAATCCCTCAAGAGGAACAGTTGTTTTAGAGGTGGCCGGAAAATTTTTAAGCGGTCGATCTCTAGACGAAGGCAACGTAAGAGTCGAAATGGGGACGCCTGTTTTTGAGCCCGGGGAAATCCCCTATATAGCATCGAGCTATAGTGATTTTTATAAAGCTGAAATTAGTGAGGTTTCGATCGAATTTAGCGCTGTATCGATTGGAAACCCACATGCGGTGATTCTAGTGGATTCAGTATCCGATGCATTAGTTCAGCAAGTTGGGTCTGCTTTACAGGGAGCTGGTTTGTTTCCGGAGGGGGTCAATGTGGGCTTTATGGAGATATGCGATACGAATCATGTGCGACTTCGCGTGTTTGAGCGAGGAGTAGGCGAGACGCCTGCTTGTGGAACAGGGGCTTGTGCTGCGGTAGCTATTGGGAGACGTCTGGGATTATTGAGTCCGAGGGTAGAAGTTAGCCTGCCCGGTGGTATTGTCTCTATTGATTGGTCAGATAATCCAATAGATAGTATTTTCATGACTGGCCCTGCAGTGAGAGTGTTTGACGGTTTTATAGAGTTATAAAAAATGGAAATGAAAGACACCAAAAAGAACCAGGCATTAGTAACAGATGAAACTGTATCTAAATATCTGATAGATAACCCGACTTTTTTTGATAGGAATGAGTCTGTGTTATCTTCTTTGATGATACCGCATGTCCGAGGTGAAGCTGTTTCCTTGGTAGAGCGCCAGCTCTTGAATTTGAGAAAACAAAATAGCTCCTTGCATGACCAGTTAGATGAAGTTTTCACTAATGCGAGAGATAATCAACTCGTTAGCGAGAAAGTCCACGCCATCACGCTAATGTTATTAAAAGAGAAAGAGTTGGAAAAAAAAATTGAGGCAGTGGAGCAGCATTTCGAGCAAGAGTTTGATGCTAGTAAGGTCCAAGTAGCTCTATTTTCTGGAGAAAAAAACCTAGAGGGCTTCTTTGCTAGAGAAAGTCCCCTGTATTTATCTTTGGAAGAATTTATTTTGGAAGGGGAGATAAAATGTGGGTCAGTAGGTGACGCACGATTTTTAAGTACGTTCCCTGACTACGAACCGAATGACTCAGCAGTAATGCTGCCAATGAGCGAAAAGAAATGGAATGGAGCTTTCATTATCTGTTCAAGCGATTCTCAAAAGTATTTCTCGGGAATGAGAACTGATTTTTTGAGCAAATTTGTGGAGTTGTTCAGGGAAATAGTTAACACTCATATGAGTTACAGCTGAGGGATTGTCAAATTGGGGCGAACAAAAGTTGATACGCTAGATGCTGCTGGGGGGCTTTTCTTAGACTCCCTTTTGGATAAATCTGCTAATACAGTTCTTGCGTACCGTCGAGATATCAAAAAATTCACTGCCTACTTGAGAGAGCAGAAAATTACGTCCTTGCAGCCAATTGATGTTACTTGTATCCAGGGATATGTCGCCTTTTGTCATCGAGATCACGCCAGTGCGCGTTCGATAATGAGAAGCTTGTCGGCCTTGAGAGCATGGTTTAATTTTTTAGTCCATCGAGGAGAGATGCTTCATAATCCAGCCTTAAGAATTAATGTCCCTAAAACTTCTAGACGCTTGCCTCGCACGCTAGATGTTGACCAAGCCATAAGTCTTCTAGAACAAAAACCCGTTACTCTTTTAGATATAAGAGATCTTGCTATGTGGGAGTTACTTTACTCTAGTGGATTAAGAGTGTCAGAGTTAACATCATTAACACTGGGCGGAGTTGATCTTAGAAGTAGGGAAGTTCGCGTGCTCGGTAAAGGGAATAAAGAACGCGTGCTGCCAGTGGGAGTCTGTGCTCAGAGAGCACTAGAAAAATGGTTGAATGTTCGCTCTCAATTCCTACGACGTGAAGTAGTAGTAGAGGCTTTTTTCTTGACGCGGAATGGATGTAAGATGAGCAATCGCAGCGTACAGCTGAGATTGAGATTATGGGCCAGAAAATATGGCTTCGATGAGAGCCTTCACCCTCACATGTTAAGACATAGTTTTGCCAGCCATATGCTTGAATCCTCTGGTGACTTAAGGGCAGTGCAGGAGCTTCTAGGGCATGTAAATATTTCTACTACACAGATTTACACACATCTTGATTTCCAGCATTTGGCTAAAGTTTATGACCAAGCCCATCCGCGGGCACGGCGAGATAACAAGTAGTATATTAAGGCGTGACCACTCATCTATTGGTGTACAATCCTTTGCTCTAATATAAAAGAGGAATGCGAATCGTGTTTCACGGAACTACTATTATAAGTGTACGAAAGGGTAAAACTGTTGTCATAGGTGGAGATGGGCAGGTTTCCATGGGCGATACCATTCTAAAGGGTAATGCGCGGAAAGTACGACGACTATACGAGGGTAAAGTCTTGGCTGGTTTCGCTGGCGGCACGGCCGATGCCTTTACGCTATTTGAACGTTTTGAAGGTAAGCTGGAAGCACACAGAGGTAATCTTCTGAGAGCAGCAGTAGAATTAGCAAAAGATTGGCGAACAGATAGAATGTTACGAAGATTAGAAGCGATGCTCATTGTAGCAGATGCGGAATACTCGCTAATTATCTCAGGGACTGGTGATGTGATCGAGCCTGAGAATGACATTCTTGCCATTGGTTCTGGGGGCTCGTACGCTCGTGCAGCTGCGGTAGCTTTGCTTGACGAAACGGATCTTGATCCTGAGAAAATTGTACAGAAGGCGCTCACTATTGCTGGTGAGATATGCGTCTATACAAATAATAATCTCACATTAGAAAAAATTGACTCTTAGGTAACGACATTGAAACAAGAAAATGATCTTTCCCCGCAAGAAATAGTTCAACATCTAGATCAACATATTGTTGGCCAGGACGACGCGAAGCGTGCAGTCGCTATTGCGTTAAGAAACCGATGGCGTAGGCTTAAGGTTGAAGAATCATTAAGGGAAGAAATCACGCCTAAGAATATTTTGATGATTGGCCCTACAGGGGTAGGTAAGACTGAAATCGCTAGGCGACTAGCTAAGCTTGTTAAGGCTCCTTTTGTCAAGATAGAAGCTACAAAGTTCACAGAAGTGGGCTATGTTGGCAGAGATGTAGAGTCTATAATAAGGGACTTAACGGAAATTTCTATCAAGCTGGCCAGAGCTAGTGCTGTTAAGGCGGTTCAGAGGAGAGCAGCTGACGCGGCTGAAGAACGTATCCTGAATGCACTACTCCCTAAATCTGGAGCTGACGATAGCGATAGCCAATCTGATACAAGGCAAAAATTTAGGAAGATGTTTAGAGAAAACACCTTAGAGGACAGAGAAATTGACATTAAAGTTAATTCTCCGAATATTGGGTTGGAGATTATGACACCGCCAGGGATGGAGGAAATGACGGGTCAGCTTCAAAATATGTTTCAGAGTCTTAATTCAGAGAAAAGTAAGAGCAGAAAGGTTACGGTCAGGGCTGCCCGAAAAATGCTACTAGATGAAGAAGCCGCCAAGTTAGTTGATGAAGACGAGATAAAAGCACAAGCAATAGAAAACATTGAGCAAAATGGAATCGTCTTTTTAGATGAAATCGATAAAATCACCAAGCGTGGTGATAGCTCTGGGCCTGATGTTTCTCGCGAAGGGGTGCAGAGAGATTTGCTCCCGTTGGTAGAGGGATGCACTGTCTCCACAAAGTACGGTCTTATTAAAACCGATCATATTCTGTTCATTGCTTCAGGTGCTTTTCATTTTTCAAAACCTTCTGATCTCATTCCTGAATTACAAGGCAGATTACCAAATCGCGTGGAGCTAAAATCTCTTGAAGTTGAAGATTTTGTGAAAATATTAACTGAGCCGAATGCTTCATTAACGTTGCAATATAAAGCCCTCTTGGCAACAGAGGGTGTCGTTATTGATTTTTCGGAAGATGGGATAAGGAGAGTCGCAGAATGTGCTTTTGCGATAAATGAGAAGAGTGAAAATATTGGGGCCAGGAGGTTACATACTGTGATGGAAAAAATGCTTGAGGCTTTGTCTTACACAGCCTCAGAGATGAAAGGCCAAAGCGTTCAAGTAGATGCGAGTTATGTTGATACGCATATTGGACATTTGATCGGCGACTCAGATCTAGCCAAATATATTCTATAAGCTCATGGAAAAGCATTACCCTAAGAACATTGAGCTACGGAAAAAATCTCGAAGATTAATAGTAACTTTCGATACAGAGGAAATCTTCGATTTTTCAGCGGAATTTCTCCGTGTCTACTCTCCTTCTGCAGATGTAAAGGGCCATAGTCCTGGTCAAGCGGTGCTGCAGGTCGGGAAGGAAGACGCGACTATAGAGGATGTCGAGCCTATTGGGAATTATGCAGTGAGGCTTATTTTTGGTGATGGGCATGATACCGGATTGTATACATGGGATTACTTGTATGAAATGGGCGTCCAGAAAAAAGAGTATTGGGGCAATTATATAGAAGCGCTTCAATTGGCAGGCCATGTCAGAGTTAGCAAGAATGAAGACTCCTAACACGTCTCAGGGAAATTCCTCTGATGAATCAAGTGCCTTTGGCTATGAAACAGTGTCTCATAGAGAAAAAACAAGAAAAGTTCGTGGAGTGTTTGATTCTGTAGCGCTGAAATATGACCTAATGAATGATCTCATGTCTTTTGGTTTGCATAGATGGTGGAAGGATTATGCGATAAAAATTTTAGATGTTCAGCCGGGACATAAGGTACTAGACCTTGCTTCTGGGACTGGAGATCTGGCCAGGATTATAAATGGTCTTCGAAAAGACGATGTTAGTGTGGTCTGTAGCGATATTAATTTAAGTATGCTTTCACTTGGGAGAGATAAATCTCTCGATAATGCGGCTGTAAAAAAAATTAGCTATACCCAAGCAAGTGCAGAGTCTTTACCATATCAAGACGATACTTTTGATCGGGTAGTGATAGGGTTTGGCCTCCGTAATGTTACTGATAAAGTTAACGCGCTAAACGAAATACGTAGAGTTTTAGCTCCTGGAGGCGCCGTCGTTATCTTAGAGTTCTCAAAGGTTAAAGCGCCTTTATTATCTGTTGTGCATAAATTTTATACTTTAAAAATTCTTCCTAAACTTGGTGCCCTTGTAGCGAATGATAGCGAGAGTTATCGTTATCTTGGCGAATCGATAGATCTTCATCCAAGCCAAACGGAACTCTCATACATGATTGAAGATACTGGACTTAAAGATGTGAGATGCTATAACTTGTTAGGTGGCGCTGTGGCAGTACATGTAGCGAGAAGCTCTTAGTAAGTAGGATGTCTTCTAACAGACTTAATAATACGAGTGACTATGAATTGTTCACAAATAGCTTGTCTACTCACATTAATAAAATTCTTGGTCTCGACCGCGAGGAGAATATTGAAATATTAGAGCTGAACGGACGGGTAGTCCAAGTTGTTCTGACCCAAATTGACCTTAAGTTTCACATCGTGATTGATAATAATCAATTTGCTATAAAACATGGACAAGCTTCAGATCCAGATGTTACTGTTTCTGGCACCGCTTTAAATTATCTAACTTTCTTTGAAAGCAAGTTTCGGAGACAGCCCTTAGCCGCTGGATCAGTGCAAATTTCGGGAGATCTCGGAGTGGCTAAGCAGGTTGAAAATTTGATTGAAAAAATTGATTTTGATGGGGAAGAATTATTGTCAAAAATAGTTGGCGATGCCTCGGCGCATGTGGTTTTTTATAATCTAGGGACAATTAGAAATAAGCTTTTAGCTACTGTTGGTAAAGCTAAATTTGATTTAATAGATTATATACAGTATGAAAAAACACTAGTACCTTCGAGTGGAGATTTCAAAAATTTCGTTGATCAAATGTCTTCATTATCAAAAAGACTCGAATCAGTTGAACATCAAATGAAGACCATAGAAAAAACGGGACGAAGAGCCATATGAAGTTGCGAGACATCTACAGGGTCTTAGTTATACAGCGTGTCTTAATACGACATGGCTTTGATGACATTATTTTCTCAATGTCAGTTCTTAGACCGTTTCGTAGTATTAGGTACTTATTTCCTTGGAATTGGTTCGGGAAACAAAAAAATAATCGGGCAAAACGCATTCGACTCGTATTTGAAGAATTGGGTCCGATTTTTATAAAGTTCGGTCAAATTCTTTCGACCAGACGAGATCTTCTTAGTGATGACATAGCTGAAGAGCTCCAAAAACTCCAGGACCATGTGCCCCCATTTCCTGGGGAAATGGCTGTCGAAATAATCGAGAAAGCATATGGCCAATCGGTGGATCAGGCATTTCTGGAGTTTGATGTAAAGCCTTTAGCATCAGCCTCAATCGCTCAAGTTCATTCGGCCAAATTGCTTGATGGCTCGGATGTGGTAGTTAAAATTGTCCGCCCGAACTTAAAGAAAGCTATAGAACAAGATATCGCATTAATGCATAAGCTCGCAGGTGCCGCTGAGAAGTACTGGGCGAGCGGTAAGCGCTTAAAGTTGAGTTTAGTGGTATCAGAGTTTGAGAAGACGATACTTGATGAATTAGATATGATGCGCGAAGCCTCTAACGCGGCGCAAATTAGGCGGAATCATGAAGAGTCGAAAATACTTTATGTCCCTAAGGTTTATTGGGATTTAACCAGGTCTAATGTTCTCGTCATTGAGCGCGTACACGGTCTGAATGTAATGCATCGAGACGACTTATTAGCAGCAGGAGCGGATCTGAAAAAACTGGCTGAGCAAGGGATCGAGATTTTTTTTAGCCAGGTGTTTCGAGATAACTTTTTCCATGCTGACGTACATCCCGGGAATTTATTTGTGATGCCTAAAGATGAAGATGGTGACTGGCGTTATGCGCTAGTCGACTTTGGGATTATGGGAGCTTTAAGCGATTTTGATCAACGTTACCTAGCAGAGAATTTTTCGGCATTTTTGAGCAAAGACTACCGACGTGTAGCGCAGCTACATGTCGAATCTGGCTGGGTCCCAGATACCACCAGAGTGGAAGAATTTGAGTTTGCTATTCGCGCTGTTTGCGAGCCTATCTTTGATCGGCCGCTCAAAGACGTATCTGTCGGAGACCTGTTGCTGCGCTTATTTCAGACGGCACAACGCTTTGAGATGGAAGTTCTCCCGCAACTTCTATTATTGCAAAAGACACTTATGAATATAGAGGGTATGGGGAGGGAGCTTTATCCTGAGTTAGACCTTTGGGCAACTGCGAAGCCCTCGTTAGAGTTATTCATGAAAGAGAGAGTAGGTTTTGAAAGTATTAATCGAGGGATGAAAGAAAACACCCCGCGTTGGGCAGCTCAGTTGCCTGCATTACCGCTGGCCATGCTCGATTTATTAGACCAGATGCGAACAGGAAGAATGCGCATAAAAACTAGTGATCCGCAGTTAATCAATATCCGAAAAGAGATTAAAGTTCTACGGAGAACTATCACACTCGTGATCATTGGAGTAGGTTTCATGATATCGGCTGCAGTGCTTTATGGGTTACATACTTCTAGTTTCCCTTTGTCGAGCCCTGTACCAAGAGAAACTCTAATATTAGGAAGCGCAGGTTTTGCGAGCCTCATGTATGCTATTTTTGGACGAAAGGAGTGAGCTTGCCTTACTGATCGTCCGATAACCGAATAAATGACTTGCCTTGCATTTCTTCAGGTGCCGCTAGACCCATTAGCGATAATAGTGTCGGGGCTATATCAACGAGGCTGGCCCCGTCTATGGCACCTGCCTTTCTTCCAAGATAGACTAGAGGGACTGCGTTGTTAGTGTGGGCTGTATGCGGTTGAGACCCAGCACCCTCTTTCTGGTCTGACATCTGTTCAGCATTGCCGTGGTCTGCTGTGATAAGTATTTCCATGCCGTAATTCTTACATACTAATGATATCCTCGCTAAACAACTGTCTAGAGTCTCAATAGCTTCGACTGTGGCATCAAAATCACCAGTGTGCCCAACCATATCAGCATTTGCTAAGTTACAAATCACTACATCATATTTTCTACTTGCTACGGCTGCTTCGAGAGTATCTGTAACTTCAAGTGCGCTCATTTCTGGCTTTAAATCGTAAGTTGTCACATTAGGAGATGGAATTAATTTTCTTTCTTCTCCTTCTAGTGGTTCTTCCTTTCCCCCATTAAAGAAAAATGTAACGTGGGCATATTTTTCAGTTTCCGCTATTCGCAGCTGTTTAAGTCCAATGTTCGAGATAACTTCGCCAAAAGAATTTTTAATTTCAGTCGGTGGATAAGCCACTGTGACTTGAAAATCTTTCTTGTATTGAGTCATTGTGAAAATGTTCTTTAAAGGAAACCCAGACGGTCGTGGAAATTTTTCGAACTTTTTCTGACTCATAGGTTCCGTTAGCTGTCTTGCGCGATCAGAGCGAAAGTTTGCAAATACAACAACATCGTTGGGGTCCACTTGGTCGATTTTCGTACCATTGACTATGGCCGTAGGGCTGACAAATTCATCGGTTTCATTTCTGTCATATGCCGATAATATCGCTTCATCCGCGGTACGGGCGGTAAATTTACCCACTCCTCGTGTGATCAAGTCAAAAGCGAGTTTCGACCTGTCCCAGTTATTATTTCTATCCATTGAGAAGTATCGACCTGACACTGAGCTAATTTTCACATTGGGATGCAGGGAGAGAAAATGACTGAGCTTTTGTATAGAGTGTAGAGCGCTTTTGGGAGGAGTATCACGACCATCTAAAATCAAATGCAGTAGAACATTTTCTACTTTATTTTGACTGCATAAGTTAACCAGAGCAACGATGTGGTCTTCATGGCTATGAACTCCGCCCGGAGAAAGCATTCCTATAATATGGAGGTTCTGTTTCGTTTCAGCGGCAATGCAGGCTGCTTTTTTGAGGGCCGTATTCTCGTAAAAATCTCCATTTTTAATCTGCTTGTTTATTTTTGATAGATCTTGGTCAATCAAGCGACCAGCACCCATATGCATATGACCTACTTCAGAGTTCCCCATTTGGCGATCAGGTAAACCTACATCGCCGCCTGAGCAGCTTAGTAACGTGTGAGTTTCATTTCTCCACATCCGATCCCAGTTAGGAGTTTTAGCGCTGTGGATCGCGTTGTATTCTTTTTTTTCGCTATATCCCCAACCATCTAGAATAAGTAATAGTATAGGTTGCACGTGATTTCCCATAGTCCGCCTGGTAGTGTTTTATAATGTTATAATTAATATTTAGTATAACAAATTGTAATAGCACGTTCGGAATAGTTTATCTAAACTGAGATGTCGCTATGCTAGAGGCTTTTATATTTTTTATGGAACAACTTTCAGAATTTGTAATAAACCATTGGATTCTTGTGACAGCTTTTTGTGTCTCATGTAGTCTGTTGCTATCTAGTTTTTTGAATCAGGCTAGCGGTCTGAGCGCATCTGAGGCTGTTATGGCGGTTAATCGAGAAAAGGCTGTGGTTGTAGATGTCAGAGAAGAAAAAGAATTCATAAGTGGACATATCGCTAAGGCTATAAATATTCCTCGTAAAGATTTCAGTTTGTTTTCCGAACGTCTAAAAAAGCATAAAAATAAGCCCCTAATAGTTTGCTGCTCGTCTGGATCTGTAAGCAGCAGGGCAGTGCGGGAGCTGAAAAAAATTGGTTTCGAGCAGAGCTTTATTCTTAAAGGGGGCGTTGTTGCTTGGAAGTCGGCGAATTATCCATTAGTGAAGCCTTCAGAATAGGCTCATACTCTTTTTTTAAAAAGGGGTTAGCGCAATAGAAATGAAACAGCGTACGGTTTTGGTTATTGGTGCAGGAGCCTGGGGTACAGCTTTAGCCTCAGTGTTTGCTCGGGCGGGTAATAGAACCTTAATCTGGGACCGAAAACAGGCTGTTCTCGAACATATCCAAAAGCACAGATGTCATCCGGTATTTTCGCCTGATGTCCTTCTTCATGAAGGTATTTCTGCCTGTATAGATCTGAATTTAGCCCCTGTGCTTGATTGCGTTGTTTTTGTCGTTCCTTTTCAGAAATTTCGTCAAGCGCTGCAGCAATTCCGTTGCAGCGGAATTGCTGCTAAAAGTATAGTGTGCGCGAGTAAAGGGCTAGAGCTTGGTACTAGCGCGTTAGCTCACCAAATAGTTATTGAAGAATTCGGGACAGAAGTGCCTTTTTCCCAAATTTCAGGACCTAATTTCGCTAGCGAGGTAATCAATTGTTGTCCAGCTGCGATTTCTGTCGCATCGTCTAATCGTGCTCTAAGAGAATCGCTAGTGTGCATGATGCACAGCACACATTTCCGGCCCTACCTTACCGACGATGTTGTAGGTGTTGAGCTCGGGGGAGCTTTGAAGAATGTTATGGCTATAGCTGCTGGAATTTCTGATGGTTTGAGTTTAGGCAGTAATGCACGTGCGGCACTAATGACGAGAGGGCTTGGGGAGATTGCTCGTCTTGGGGAAGCATTAGGTGCGAGTCGAAATACTTTTATGGGGCTTTCTGGTATGGGAGATTTGGTGCTCACTTGTACTGACGATCAGTCTCGAAATAGAAGGTTCGGTCTTGCATTAGCCCGATTGGGTACTGCTGATTTGGCTGAGTCTGAGGTTGGTGCTCTGGTCGAGGGAGTTGCTAGTGCGAAAGCTGTCTCAGAAATGGCAGACCGACTGGA